>OMLO01004353.1_pt1 | contig 11835 bp, 8 predicted proteins | sample 1674811 | NCBI WGS metagenome assembly OMLO01 (sample SAMN06265003, study PRJEB25207) | coral metagenome | isolation source: Coral host | place: Mexico:La Bocana,Puerto Morelos, Mexico | collected 2008-11-13 | reverse complement strand
GGCGCCAAAGCATAAATGGCTAAAAAGTAATGGTGATTTAGGCATAGGCTCTTGAAAACTGTGTTCGGCCACCTTAAGTTAAAATTCTACTGACACTTACAGCCATCCGCACATTAAATTCATGTTATCGGTATGAGGGCCGGAAAAATGCATACGACCCTACTGGAAACGCGTACGGCAAAATCGATGCCAGGTATGACATATAAATGTATTTATGCTCGGTGCGTTGTCGGAATGCAGGCTACGTAATACGTACCGCATTTAGGCGTGTTTTATCACGCTTATTGTTTGGGTATTGTTGTGCTCTCAGTTTAGGTCATTTCAGTGCCTTCAATCGACCGTCTCTTAGTTTTTGCTTGTTTATCATGTCTGATAAAGAAGGCGAGGAAGATCCAAAAGTTATTTCTGCTGGGACTCTTGAAGACTTAAGGTCTTATTTTGATCAGAAGTTTTCGCATTTAAAGCGCGAGCTTTCGGAAGACCAACTCAAGTCGTCTTCATCTTTGGTTAAGAAACTTAAAAGTCCGAAACGAACTTAACATTCAAGTTTAGTGGCAACAAGAAGCAGTTCGAGTTCAATACCGAGACTTTGGAGCACATCACCCAGAGTCTTTCTTTTGTCGATTCGCTGAAATCTCTCGCCGACGCAAATTTCCATTTCGTATACGGTCGTTGCCATTTGAAACGGTCGATGCCATTTCTCAGAACGGTCGTTGCCATTTGAAACGGTCGATGCCATTTCTCATGACGGTCTCTTGAGAAATGGCATCGACCGTTTCAAATGGCAACGACCGTTTACGAAAGGGAAATTGGCCTCGCCGACCTTGAAAACCCCGAAAATCATCAAGTTTCAGCGTTGATCCTCCCCTCAACGCTGCTTCAAAGGCCTCAAAGCGAAGAAACAAGCTCATCAGAATCGCTGACAAATCTGAAGCAGGTTGGGCCGCAGTTGACGAGTATCTTTCTGACGAAGTCGCTTCTGGTTCTGAAGACGAAAAGAAGATCTGTGCTGCTGAGCAGAGGGCGTTGAGAAAGAAGAAGAACGCCCGCATTGCGAAGTCGGGACAGAAGTTGAGTATTTTTATCTGTTACTTTCATTCGTTTTCTTTGCCCGTTCTTTATTTTTTTTAGCGTTTAGCAGTGTTGTATTATGGCACTGCTCGACCTATTCCTCCAATACAATAAATTCATTTATTGTCTATTTGCTGGTGTGTTTCATCATTACAGAGTTTAGAGCATAAATAAGTAATTTTCGGTACGCAGTTTAGGAAATAATGCAAAATTTTGGCGTCTTCAACTTGAGTAATGAAAATGAAAATTCTGACAGCGACTTTTTCTACCTTGGCGAGAAGAACTTTCTTTTACAGAATAGCTACAGTCACCAACAACTCCGAAACTGAGAGTAGTAAGGAAGACAACACGATGAATGCAGAAGTTCACAGGTTTATCTGAGCCGGAGAAGTCAACAACAAGCAAATGTCACCAAGTGTTGTATCGATCCACACTCTTTATTGATCCTTGACTGATTCCGAGATATGACAATGTAGAGATAATTACGATAGATGTTTTCCGCACAGAACTGGACAAAGACCTTTTTTCGTTCCTTCCGATTCTCTCCCGATCCTAGCATTTTGTTTTATGCACGTGTTTTCAAGTGTCAATCATGACACGACTTAGTCCTCGCAGGTCAAACTAACTCGTCCCTAACTTTTTTTATTTACAACACCAAGAAAACAACTAATCCGGATGAACTGTCGGATAATGAACTTTAATGCATATGAATATATGATAGGTCATATGTTTAAACTGCGGAGAAAGATATGAATTTATGATTGATCATCGCAGCCACAAAACTTAAACAGTTAAATTAAAGCCCGAAAAAATTCAGGCCTGAACGGGATTCGAACCCATGACCTCTGCGATACTGGTGCTGTGCTCTACCAACTGAACTACCAAGCCATCTGGGAGCTGCTCCCGTTCAAGTCTGAATTTTTTGCAGGCTTTAATTTCACAGCTGCTTAAGTTATGTACTGACGTATTTTTCTGAAATGTATGATCTTTCATGTATTCATTGCATTATTCACCTTCTACGGGTACCAGTTCCCAGATGGCTCGCGTAATTACCTAAGAATTGTAAGTGTTTCTTGCTTAAGTTGTAATTGCCAAAGGTCAGGAAATGGTTAGGAAAAAACGTTTTCCCTATGAAGAAGGAAAATTGGTTGAAAGCGTATCATTCATAGTAAATTGTTGGTAAGGATAGCTGCTAGGGCAGACTAGAAACCGTTACTATATCTGTTATTGATTTGGCAAGGGAAATTTATGGGAAAGTAAACAAAAAACATTTTTCTGGCGCTCTAGTTTTGTCTCTGATTCAAATCTAAAGACGGAATTGGCGTTAAATAAATTTATCTGAATTATTTTGACATTTTTAAATTTGTGGCTTTACACAATTTTCTTCCCATAGTATCAAAGTCCCAGTGTCAAGTTTAGGCGTTAACTATCCAAGAGCTTCTGAGGTGTCTAGTGACTGAATGATCCTCCTTACTAGACTAGAATTGAAGAACAGGTTGGGTAGGAAGGAGGGAAAACGAAGGGGGGAGCCCTCGCCATGTTTGACTGCAGCGAAAAATGACAAACAAGTTACTATGACAATGTTACAAAGTGACACGACTTTCTCTATTCCAGACCACTTCATTTGCAATCCAGCTTCACTTTAAACACACGTGGCACAAATACATGAACTGGTTGAGCTGAATATCCACTAAAAAATACCTGCTGTAACAGAGGCATCCTAGTCCGTCGATCCCAAACCTACATGAGTACAGCTCAATGACGAGTTCTTGCACATTATCCAAGGATGGTTCTTGTTTTGACCGACGACCGAGTTATTTCTTGATCCAGGTAACCCTAAGGCCCCGCGGCGACATCATGTCCTTCGAGATCCGCTCCGATATCCTCAACCAATAATAATAATAATAAACTTTATTAACCTGTCAATATTTGTCTAGATTACACATCAAGTGTTATCTAATTGAGAACACCTATCTACTAAATAATAAAAAGTGTAGAATTGGGTTACTAAATGAAAACACACATGATTCACTGCAACTGATCTGAGTTTCGTGCTTACGCACTCATCAGGCAGATCGAGTGCGTAAGCACGAAACTCAGAGTTGCAGTGAATCATGTGTGTTTTCATTTAGTAACCCAATTCTATACACCGCTCTACACAAATGTGTATTGAGCACTCTTTAGCAGTGTTCACTACAACTTCTCATGATTAATAATAATAATAATAATAATAATAATAAATAGATGAATGAATAAGATACATGAATGATGTCGAAAAACTGGAATGAACGGCTTTCACTCTCTACGCATCTACGATGACTCCAGTAGCTATCTCGTGCAAAAGAACCTCTTAGTAGTAATTGGATCATACTTGATGTCGACAAAACTGGTATCTCTACAATACCAAACTGATACCTCTTAGAAGAATGCGTTTTCTTAGTGCTGGGTACATTTTAGTCAGAAAATCGTTATTCAAAACAAACAAATAAACAACAACAGCTGAACAAACCTATCAAGTAATTTTAATACTTTTTTTTTCGAATTGCGTCTTTCGAGCTATGTAACAACTAGGTTAATTCAATTTTTTTTCCTTTTTTTACAAAGTAATTATTATCATACGGTACCTCAAGCAGATTCAAATGCATTTTAACTTGCTCATCATCAGTAATGTCAGTCTGACTAATCACATCCATGGTTTGCTCTTTACTTGATAGCCATGACAACAGTACTGTTTCCTCTTCACGTAATTTATTCCAGTCTGCAAGGGCCTGGTTCAACTTCTCTTTCCACTCCTCAGCCCAGGTCCACACGGCCGCCCAGCGTTCACTTAAGACCTAACAAGACAGAGATAAAGAAACGTGAGGATATTAAATGCAAATATGATATTACAATCTCGTTGGTAGCAGGAAATTTAAAAGTTTTTTTTACGGTGGAGATTAGGCACTAACAGTACAGAACATCTCTCTTCCCCAGATTTTCTTACAAGAGGCATGAAGGAAGATCTTCAGTTTGCATGTACGATTCTCTTACAATAGATGATCGTGTTTCTGCGGAAGTGATGTGGTTCAGGCGTCGGTAGTAACAAATTATTCGGGTAATGTCTGGATAGTGTCCTACCTTGACCCAGTCCCTGATGGTCTCATCTATAGCGGGATCTTCCAAGTCCATATCCAGGATCATGTTTACCATGGAGTGATTTGCAAGATCTTCTTGAAATGTCTGTTACAACATCAGAAGTAGATTCAGTGCCTTTTTTTAAGCTTTGGGAAGGTTATTGTCAGCTAAGTTTCCCATTTGATTGATATTTGTTTAGAATTGAAACGATGTCATAGTTTTCCAGAACTTTGCAGTGAAGCCACTTACTGCAGACTCATGGTTCCATTTGAGGTTTATAAGAGCTTTATAAGAGTTACTAAAACATCTGAGATATTACACGCACTCTAAAAGCTTGAAAATCGCCTTTTAATGCTCACGATTCAACGGCAAGCATTTCCGGGGCGAATTCAGTTTTCTTTGTGTCGTTTTAAAATTTATACAACCGAATACGTCGAGTTGTCTCGGGGGGTGAGACAACTCGGGTGGACGAATTGTTTCACCTCAGCAGAGGGTAACCCTGGCAAGCGGGACAACTTTTCTTCATATAGACACTTTGGCTCGCCTAACCGGGACAACTCTTGGCGTAGCGATTTGCGTAGATTAAGAGATTAAAGCAGACATTTGTATCAAAGAAGTGAAAATTAACTCAACGAAAGAGGGACATCTGCACATTTGATTTGAATAATCATGCAGGGTCCACTTTGACTCTGTCTGAAGGTAAACCGCTTTCACATATAAACGCCTGCCAAAGTTGTCTCAGAGGGAGGGTTGTCTCTGGTACCTGAGACCATATAACTCGGGCCTAAACGGGTCACTTTCAAACCTGGTGATTGGTGACTTGCGTCTGCACTCCCTCGTAAGTTGGCTCCACGTCATCGTCTAACTGCAACCTGGACTCTGCGCGGACCAGCCAATCATTCATTCGCTCCAAATGTTGTTTGAGTAAAATTATATAAAGGTCGAACAACCTGATACAGTGAGGAATGAGAACACCCAGTGAGAAAGTGGCTGTAAGGCGGTACTTCTAGAACTCGATAGAAGCTCGAGAATGGCGAGAGTTAAGAAAGATATGGTGGCTAGGCAAGAAGAATTTACATTTGGATTATCGAAGTGGCTTTCCTTCTTTTTCTCGCAGTGTTATCTAAAGGAAATAGAACACATGTTGGTCGTGCTTCGATTGAGAAATAGAAATACTCTCGAAAGTTAAAAGAACTGAAACAAACTGTGGATCGTAAACCATTTTTTTGCCCTCCCCCCCATATTTTTCACTGACGTCTCAACAACCAGAAAGGTTTATAAATTTAAGGCCAACGAAAGAGTTCTTTAGCTCGAACAGTGCGCAATGTACCTTTGATGCTCCTTATTGATGCTGTCCTCGAGCCTTTTCAGTTTGCCTTCCGTTGCATCCATTCTATCGTTGAAGTAATCTTCGTGTGGTTGATCAAAGCATCTTTCATTTACCAGGTTCTTTCCTTCTTCTAATACATCATAGGTCTGGGACTCGACGTGCTCCAGCCCTAGCAATACCTCCTGGTAAACACAAACACAACCCCACGTTACGTTTAAGGTGCTTAACGACCAAGGAATAGTAAAAAGGTAATTTCAAGGTAGGTAGATAGGTAGATAGGCAGGTAAAGGATCTGTTTCACGATGGGATGGATGGGAGAATAACAGTAAATAGGTTTGTTACTCAACTTGTGGCCTTCAAGTAAGTTTTCAAGAGTCAGTTACGGTCTCAGTGAATTCTTATTTACAACTCTAGTTTCTCTTTATCTTTTACTAACAACAGCTACTTTTACTTTCATTAAAACACTGCTTTGATTGTAACAAAAAACGCCTTATAAATGCCATGAGCTCCCTACCATTTCTACTGTTAGTGTCTGCTGTTGTAAGATTTTAGCATTTAGCTCACAGACGAGTTTCTTCCTTAATATGTTCTTTCTGAAAATGAATTTAAAACATATCTCCATTCATAGGATTTGTCATATGCAAAATTTGTCAGATGTCCGTGGAATGATTCCAACTGTTTAAATTAAAGGGAAAATTAAGTGCATGAAAAAGATATAAATATATGTGGACGTGTGTCTACGTATATATATAAAGTAACAGAAAAAAATAGTCAGGTCGACCTTATGCTCGTCCAAAGCATTCTTAGTGGTCTTCAAGTCCATAGAATCCTTGTCGGAATTTTTCGCGCTGTACTCCAGATCACACAACCTCTGATCCACTCCATCTAATTTCCTCTTTAGATAATCAACAAAGTTGGTAGAACTGCTGAAAATGCACACAAATTAGCACGATTTCTTTAAGATTTCAGTCAATGACTAGTCTAAATCATCGAGACATTCTTTGATTAGTTTTGCAAGCCTTACTATATTATTATTTCTGAGAAATGTAATTAATCTTGTTACACGGGGCTATATTGGTTCGAGCGGTCAGGAAAAAGTTATGGTGTATTGAGGTATTTATTTGTCAGTAGTTTTGTGGATGCGAAAATTCATCAGAGGTTACGTTTGGCCTTAGTGGGGAATCTTGATCTAATTTGCGTCTTTGCAAATTATATGTTATCAGCTACCATAACAACGACGAAAAATTAATATTTATAGTGCTAAAAATGAACACGGATTGAATTTAGGACAAAGTAAAATCCCAGTCTGAATACTGAATCCCAGTAAGTGATAGTGGACTGCAGAAAACCTAGTTGTGCAGAAAGCATTAGTAGCGGCAGTCGAAACCGAGCTATCCTACCGAAACGACACGATAGTAGTCTTTTTCTTCGCTAACAAAAAAATGAAGACAGTACTAAAGTAGTTCTGGCTTCTTCTAATGCTTAACTTGAAAATCCTGGGTTTGATTTGACGAGGGACAGCATATGTCGCCTTAAATGACAGCATTTTCCTACCTAGAGACAGCGATTGAAGAGCGAATTGCCAAACGCGGACGACCCATTTTTGGCACCATATTAAATTTTCCCCTTAATCTGATCCGTTTTTTTATATATCCTTTTTCTTGAATAGAGAAGGTCTTCTATAGTGCGAAACGTTGCACGACTTCAATGTCTTTTTGACATCAGTCCACCTGACACACAAATTTGCCGCTGTCTCAAGGTCCACGACGGGCCTAATGAAGTGCGAGTCGAAAGTTCAAGTTGTTGTTTCCCTAGGGAGTTAGTGAGTTTTGTTTGCGCTATGGAGCTAGTGAGTTTTGACCCATGATACGTTACACGTTCTCCTCCAATCAGAAAACGTATTTGAGTTGGGAGGTATAACAAAAAAAATATTAAAAAACATCTCAATTCTAATTCTTGATGAACATTAATACCAAGGATTCTGTTTTATCACACAGGCATCATTAGTTTTAATCAGATCTCACCTGTCTTTTGTTCCTGCTTTAGTCATCAGATAGAATCGTTCGTTGGGTATTAAAGAATTTTAGATTCGTTGGGGTTTATTCACTTAATGAAATTGAATATTGGGCAGAATATTAAGGGGGGGGGGGGGTAGCGGTTTTCTGCTACTATACCTATCATAAGAGATAGAGACATGTCAGAGGTGATAGAAATGGTAGTTCCCCAATATCACATAAGTAAGTCAATAAAATTAAATTGGTGAGCAAGAGATAAATATTAAACACCTATCGTAACAAAAATTCATCTTGTCGTCAGTGCATGCCACTTTTGTCGGCTTGTGTCGAGTGGTACGAAAACTGAAGCAAGATCTTTCTTACCCGGTGTTTTGTCTTTCTCCTTCCAAATTGATCTCAATTTGTGTCAAGTATCTAAAAAGCATAATGTCAGCTTGACATGATGAGATAACATTGGAACTGATAGACTACATCTTTCGTGAACATATCTTTTCATCGTCATGCTGGTTTAAAATCTTCATGCTTCATATTCTAGGTTTCTTTTAATTCACATTTCATGCATTTTCTTCGTTATCACTCCAACTCTTAGTTTGATAGAAATCGTAGACAAAATTTGTGTAAGCCACACGATGGGGTTGGCAAAAATACGAATCGAAGACGAGCAGGAAGCTGTAAAAAAGGAACTGTATACATTCAAGGAAGTAGGAGTTTTGTGACCACGAGAACACCCAGGATAATCTTTGTTTACAATATTTGCCTCATTAGCAAAAAGGCACAGCACGATTAACTGTCCAAAGCAATTTGAGCCCGATGGATTGCCTTCTTTTCTGAGCGACGCGGGTTTAAAATCTTAAAGAATGTATGCCACCCATAAGTTTTGCAGTTTTTGGAAGCCAGTTTTCTCCTCGGATATTACACCAATTAATAAGTTTCACAAGCTCTTTAAGCTGTAGTGTTTGTAGTCAGTTCGTGTCTAGCGCGACGCCTTCTCTGCGCAAAGTCGTATGTTAATGAGGAAAGTGTAAACAATGACGTCAGCAAAGATTCACAGGTTTTATCTTAAAACTAGATAAGTAGTAACATGATAATCTTAAGTGGAACGCCGTTAATCCGGTCACCAGCAGGCCACAGAAATCTGGCCTTATTAAACCGGGTGGCCGTATTAAAGGGGTTGCTGAAATAGAAAATGACTGACTACACAGCTGAAGGCGGGGTTCCACTTAATAAGATATTTTTCATTCGATTCAGGATAGAGTCATACACTGAAGCAATACCTGGGAGGAGTTGAGTCATCCTTGCCATATTTGAAATACTGAATCGGTGTCTCGCCCGAATCTGGCTCATCATTCTTGTCAGGGTTAACTGAGCGCCATGAAGTTGTCTCAACAGGTTTTGTTGTCCTTGGCGTGCTTCCACCCGAAATGCGCTCCGTGGATATCAACAAAACCTCTCTGCTACCACTTGATTGTTTTGCAGGCTGAAAAGAAAATGTTTGGAAAATTCTGGGAATAGCATATACTGCACTTGACTATCTGTGAGCCAAAAGTGACTTTTAAGAGCGTGTTCATGAAAAAAACAGGCCATTCTTGCAGGGGCTACCCCTAACTGGGAGAGAGTAAAATATTTGGCCTATACCTGACTCAACAAACCAACATCAGTGAAACGTTCGAGAGAAATCGGTGATTTGAGCTGCATCATTACATTTGTCATTTGCGTCCAAAATTATTTATAATTCTGTGCTTGTCGTTCTTGAAGATCATTTTCAATTTATTTGCTTCAGTGTAATGACTTTGCTATTTCCATACTTAAAGAGTTTCAAAAATACACACTTCCTTGTCTGGTATGATTGTTTTATCCCCAGTTCGAAGTGTAGCAGCTTTGTTAGCAGCTTTCTGTTCTTGTTCTTTTCCAATGTTTTCTTTTACACCACCACTATCTACTGTCTTGTAAGTTCGTTGTTCTCTTGTAACATCAGTTGTTGTTGCGATGTTCTCTGCACCTGCCCCTGCAGCTTGAAGTGTCTGCAATTTTAAATTGGTTGTATCAAATGGCTGCCATTTTTTTTCCACTGGAGCTCTGTAGCCTGAATTTGGATTCTTACCTTAGAATATTCCAGCTTGGCCTTAATAAAGCTTGGTTTACTTTTTTCGGGCTAATTTTAACATTTGAAAAATAAATTTATATTCGGCCACCATTTATGAAAAAGGATTATGAGAAAGGAAAAACTTAAGTGACTGCTAAAGTGCGATGATTTTTAGTATCAATTCATTTATTTTTAGTTTATTTTTAATTTATTTTTTATTCAATTTATTTTATTTGTATGTATAATATTTATATAATTATTATTTTATTTATTTATAAATATATTTTATTTCTAATTTTTTTTATTCATTTTTATTTAATTTTTTCTACTTTTGTACCTTTTCATCGTCTCCTACATATTGATGATAAAATCAATGATAAAAACTAATTGACAGTTTCTCGAGTTTTTCGAGTTAATGTCAACTAGTTCCTATATCTTAATACGTATTTAGCTCTGCACGTATTTGATTCGAGCCCTTCTACTATCATGTGAAACGAACCACTTCTAGTTTTCTTAGTTTATTTAGAAATATATGAATCTTTGATACTGACCCCCTCCACTATGTATGTAGTTTTATTTTCAGTGTCGTGACCGTCCCAATTCTGGGCAATGATCTGTTCGAAAAAAAATAGTGTTAAAATGCAGATTTATGAATGCCCTCTTATGAAATAGAGATTTCCACCAAAAAACTGAGGCATTTGAATTGATAGTCATGTATGTAAAAGCAAAACAAGAAACAAACAAGTGAAGTCGTTGTACCTTTTCATCGTCTCCTGTTTTTTCTTCCAGACCCTTCATTGTTATTTGGGTTCCCGTTAAGGCTTGCTTGGCAGATAGAGCGTTTTGGCTATCTTCAGAGCTAAACTCCTGGGTAGCAAACACAGCGTTAGTTTAACTGAGAGACTGAGAAAAAGGTGAATCAAGTGAGGTGAAACATGTACCGTGTTAGTGGTCTGTGTGGACGTCACATGACCATCTGCTGTTGTGATACTTCGTTGTATTGTGGTAACAGTGTACGCATAGGATTCTTTTCCTGACCTTTCAGGAGATGATGTGAACTTTAAAGGCTCCTCCATAAACTCCTACAAGAGCAAGATGAGGTGGCATGGTACAGCGTATGCACAATGATTTGAGGGATTTTATGATAACTCAACTTATTCGAGCTATTTAATCAGTATTTACCTTTGTTACACGATATCGGGGGAAAATAATTGCACAAATAAACGTAGGTATTTATATATTCAGAACTTATCCAAACATCCGTTACGAGCCACGTGACCAACACTGCCGAAACACATGATCATAAAGCAAATTTGACCAGCTTGCAAAACGAATTTTGACGGACAACTCTAAAACTTTGCCGGTGTTTGCCATTTATTAATACAGGGACGAGGGACGAGGCGTGAGATGGACTATACGTAGATGGACTAAGTATTAAATCGCTCGGTCTGAATTCAAAAGCAATAGTTTTTGATTACATAGATCGTTTGGTGGTAAGCGCTACCTTTGTGAACTGTGATTTTTCGATTGGTTGGTTGACGTGTAAACGTGAAACGTGAATTGGCCAGGAATTCTCAGTGTTCACTATGCCATGTGGGCACGTAACACCACTGTTGCTTAGGCGTCACAGAAAGTCATAGAATTAACAAAAAATAAAATGAAAAAACTTAGGCAGCAACAACGACAGAATGATACTTTTAAAGCTTCAAGCTACCTTGGTTTCCGAATCTTTGAAGGTTGGACTTGAGGCTGAGGAGGAACTTCTGGAAGAACTTGAAGTAGGTTTTCGAAACGGCGACACGACAAAAGCTTTTCGCTGAAAATTTGAAAAAAAAAGAGAAAAGAAAAGAATTAATCCCAGCATTGCAGGCTTGGAAACGCTTGGGTTTCTTAGTTTTTTTTTTGTCAAGTTCTTAACGTGAAGGTTTCTGACATGAAAAAATGGATGGAAGAACCATCACTCGATTGTATTTGAGATAACTTGAACGAGTTTAAGTAAAATACTTCAAAGGTGAAAAACAATTAAGTATTTTTCAGACAAATTATTTTGTGATAACGGAGGTCCATGTTGTCATTGGCTCTTGCTTAATTTAATAACAATAGACGGCGATGTGAAGAAGCCCATTGAAGAATACTTGTACAAGCTAAAGCCCCAGCCAAACGATCGCAACATGTCAACGCAACATATCGCAACATTGTTGGACGAACCATGTTGCGCGCGT
>OMLO01004352.1_pt1 | contig 11836 bp, 8 predicted proteins | sample 1674811 | NCBI WGS metagenome assembly OMLO01 (sample SAMN06265003, study PRJEB25207) | coral metagenome | isolation source: Coral host | place: Mexico:La Bocana,Puerto Morelos, Mexico | collected 2008-11-13 | reverse complement strand
CGCAGTGGACCTTTTGGCTTTTCCCTGATCTTCTGGCGTTCCCGTCGCCGTCCCCGTTGTCGTTGCTTAAAGTCCCTGTTATCTAATTGTAATTGGACTGGACTGAGTGGAATGCAATTCAGGGAGTAATCACACATGTCAAGTGATTTCCAAATACATTTAGGACTAGCATGAAGCACAAGGACAATTTGAAATTAGTTACATGGTTACTTTCTGAATTGTATGACATTATGTTTAATTACTTTACTAATGAATTGTATCTAATAACAAATTTTGGTATTAGAAATGTATTTGAGAACTTTGTTTGAGCATTGTAGTGCTGTCCATAAGTTTTGAAAACTGCAGAAAACATCGAGAAGGAACCATTATAGATACATAATTATTTTAATTTGTGTAAATCACATGGGTATCCAATTACAGGTATCCAATTACAAAAAAGTCAAATTGAATTACTGTAATTAGACATCAATGTGATTGTGTGCTAATTATGTAGCAAATAGCCGCCTAGAGCGCCAATCACTAAGAGTGGTTGCAGTCACGTATGAGAGGTTCAGACTAGTGATTTTTTAAATTGGTATTTTGGAAAAATGGTCACTTAAGAGAGGTGGTTGCAACTTCACTGAGGTGTTATTGGCTTCTATCATAGGCTGCCTGCTAGTGTATGCAAAAGGTGCGAAAATGCAGCTCTCTGCATGTATTACATGCATGTAATTCAAACCAAGTTGTCTTTTTCTAGCATTTGGCTAAAAGCAGCTGATAAAATCAAAGCTGATTAACATGTATTTCAAATTATTGTGATCCACAGTGTACGTCTGGAACAGCACTTCATGAAGCAGCCTTGTTTGGTAAACTGGATGTCGTCAATCTTCTCTTACAGTGTGGTGAGTTGTTTGCACAAAGAAATACTGACACTGGAGTATGTCAGGGAAACTGTAGATACATGTACTTGTAAGTGCCAGCTTGATTGCTTACTGAACTTGAATGTGAGAGTGTTAATTCATCATCTGACTACATGGCTGTTGCTGGAAAACTAAATATATATGTGTGAGGCAATGTCCATGGAAAATTTTGACAGTGGCAAAGTCCATTGTTAAATTTTCTTCCTATAAGTGCTTAGCAGTTTTTTTTTACTTTCCCTCTTCAAAAAAGAAACTATGGAAATGAAAAAAATGACTGGGTCTACCTCTTTCTTGCGACAGCCCTTGACTAGAAATGTAAATTTCAGAGAAATAAAAACAAATAAACAAACAAGTATATCATTTAGTTTTTACTGGCAAATTAATGTGGTTTTGTACTCAAAACATGCGAAAGTCCATGTACACATAGTCAATTGAACTGAGTATCCTTGTGGCTCATTGGGAGCTGTCTGTCTTTTAAATTAATTAAACCATTCTTACTAGGGATTGATGTCACAGTGGTGGATAGCAACAACAAGACGGTAATAGATCTGTTGGCTGCTCACCCCTCAGCAAAGACAAGAGAGATAGAGGGTCTTATATATGGTGAGTTTTGCAATACTGTCTAGGGAGGTGGGTGACCTAATAGTTAGTGTGCTGGACTTTGTATTGACCAGTGCTCAAGATAAGTGACAGTCATCAAGTCAAAAACCAGACATGCTTATCTTGATGGCCCAAAAAATTAATAAAAAAAAAAATATTGTAATTATTTGGTGGGAGCAGTGGGAATTGACCCGTTGGAATTCTTTGTCAACACCCTGTCTTGAAAACATATGTGGTATCGAACCCTGATTGACTGGTCCATGCTCCACCCCTTGCTGAAATAATTGTATTAGCATGTCATGGACTAGCAAGGTAGCCCTGGGAGGTAATTATATTTAGTCAAGTATTCAGAAATTTTGGTCAGAATGTAAACAGTAAGACAATTTTGGCTTGTCTGGCTGGAAAGTTTTCAAAATAAACAGAATGTCTTGAAAGGCAGTCCAAAATTTGTTACCAAAATTTGTTACCAAAATATCAGATTATGCTTACCGTTTGCAATACGTTACCTCCATCTTGTACTTATTATTGGTCAAATTCACCCTAGCCTTGGCTCTCTCAGTAAATTGGGAGGTTTTGAGTAAATGTTAAATGAACAATCTGAATGGAACATAGCATCATGTATTTTTGCCTAGAACCATTTGCACTTGTAACCAGTGTAAATGGTAACAATCTCTGTCAGACTAGTACTGAATTGAATATATACTAGGCACTTAATGTTGTAGAAACTAGAGATACTGGTAAGTGACAGTTTGATGGGCCACTAGGCTGAATCAGAGCTGGAATTTACCTTTTGCAGCACTGTAAAACATGCTGCTGATGTTAAATAATTTATTAATTGATTATTAATTATTTCTTAACCAGTTGAAGTTAATTATTTTCCGTTAATCTTTGACAAGTTTTTTTTTTAAGATATAATTTTTTTTATTACAGCACAACATACAACACTTACAGTGATTACATTTTTAACAATGTTTTTACATTACTTACGAAGCTAATTACAAGAAATACCAGGCAAAGCCAACACCACTGAAATTAGGCTTATTTAAATTAGCTTAGTTTATTTAAATTAGCCTACTCTATGTAATACTCAAAGTGTTATATAATTATACACTATACTCACAATATTTTTGCTTTTTAATTATGGAACTAAGGCTAAATAATAAATATGAAACTGAATATCAATTAACCATATCAACAGTAAAACAGCCCATGTGCGATAAAATTTCGGAAGTGCTTTTTTGCAGTCGTGATTTCTTCTAGAATCTCAAGTTTTCCAAGAATGAACAATATATAGCTTTGAAAATCTAAAGCATCTCTGCAAAGGCTTGTGCAGAAAATGCAATATTTGGCGATCAGTAAACAATAATTTGGGACTTGCCAAATAAGAATGTTTTGTCTTGTCATGCCAGCTGCAAAGTATATGGCTTGTGGATAAAATTATTGTTTCAATTGGTTTTTTGGTACCACCAGTCTTGAAAAAGGGTCCAAAAATCTACTGTTAGATTGCAGTGTAGTAGCAGGTGATGCAACATTTGTTCCTTGGTGTTGCATAAATTGCATATGGGGCTTTCTGGGAAGCCGTCTCGATTAAGTGTAGCACAGGCTGGAATCACGCTTTGAGTCACTTTAGACTGACACAATATTATTTTTACTTTATTTGTGGCTGAATAGCATAAGATTAACATTCTGGATGGCATTTTCTGTAAATCTGTGGCTTAGAATTTTAGTTTCGACAGTGGGACGAACAAAGATGTTTTTTAAGAGAGAGGAGTAAATAGAACTGGTTGTGAGGGAGCTAGCAGTGGTATGATATTTGACGTTCTGAATAGGGCTTTTACATGTAAGATTAGCTTTCCAATTTTTTGAGATTGCATTGACCAGGCCATAGTAGTAATGCAGGCATCATACCAATTTTGTAAAAAACATTTTTTTCCCCAAGAACTTTCCTGTTATTCCACACTTTTTCGTTTTTAGCATTTGTTTTGGAGTCATGTCCATTGAGATTTTGAACTTGCACTAATAATCTAACATTTTTTTATTTAAAATGTGGCAAACTTTTCATCAAGGTCTAGTATATTTGAGCGATGTTGCATTTTGTTAGGAATGCAAGACTACCATGTTTGCTCAAGTGACTAACAATTAACTGTTTTTTTTAATTTGTTTATTAATAATCTTACTCTTGAGATGATCTCTCTCACTAATGAATAATAATTACTGAACCATTAATTTTCTTATAATTTATTGTTGCTAACCAGCATGCAGTCTCAAAGAACCAGTGTCTAGATTAAAACGACAACATACGGGTGAGTGCAATTCACCTCTTGCTTGATTATATCATTTGCAAGAGTCAGCCTTAGAGGATGACATTGATGATGGGCGCAACATATTTATTTACACAAAGATTGAAAGCTGCCTCAGTTAGTTTTGGAGCGACCTGTGTTGTTACATTTGAACTAAACTATGTGACCTAGAAACGCAGGTCTTCTATAGCTGAGGGAAGGTCATGGATTTGTCTTGTGAGAGAACTCTGAAATTTGTTACTGACAGTTTAATTAGCAACTTTCTCTTACTTAATATGTATGACTGTCTCTATCAAGTCAAGCTGCAAACAGTCTCTCTTTTCTTTTCTCTGTCTCTAAAAATGGGGCTACATGTACTTTAATTATATTATAATTAAATATTTAACATTATTTAATTTAGTTATTTTCTCTCAGTTTTTAAATCACTGTTCTGTCTTGTGAGATTTTGTCAAACTCATAAACAATGTTCAGTAGCATTCTGGCATTTATTTTTTGGTTTTGTTTGAGTGTGGTATCAAGCACTTGGTTTTTGTTTGAAAATAGTATTAAATACTTGAGACAATTGAGTTTCTTGAAAAAAAAGAAAATCCTCATACAACCACACCTCTTATTTTCAACTCTCATTATGGTATATGAAAATGTAAACACAACAATTCTCCTGTGTTTGATACAAGTTGTATGTTGTACAGTAGTTAAAACATTGATAGTAGTCCGTTTGACTTATAACACTTCATAATACTTTTTTTTGTTTTCCATAGAATTCAGACCTAATACAAGGACTTCTAGGACATCAAACACCTTCCCTGTGAGTCACGTTTGATCTCCTGTTAATAATGTTGTATTTTGAGTTTTTTTTTTTGATTTTGTGTACATGTATGTATATTAACAAAACAAAAGAAACTGACTGTAACATGATTCTTTTGTATCTTTTCTTTTAAAGGGATTTTCAGATCGACCTAAGTCAGCAATGTACACAAGGAATCGCAGTTATGATAGTGTACCAAATCATCAAGGTTTGTTTAGGTGTTAAGGAGGGCATTCATTGAAGAGTTCAGAATGGTAAATACATTTTTCAAGCCCACTTGACAGTTTGACTTCTCAGATTGCAGACAGAGACTTCAAAGTGTTTTAAATGCAAGTTTGGGACATTCGCACTCCACTCTATGACATTCAGACATCATTTATGCAAACATGCTAACAAATCAGACTTCAAGACTTTCTCAGCCTTCCCTTCCAAACAAATTGAGACTCTGAGACAGCTTTGTGAAAAAATTTGAGACTGCGAGACACAAGTCACTGCTAAAAGTGATGCTAGTGATACTGCCAGATGTGTTAAATAAGACAAATTTTTTTGCGAGACCCATGTTTTGTGAAGGACCATTCACCACCCCTTTATTGGTTTTGGTACTTAGTTGAGGGAGAGCACTGTAAGATTTATTTTTGTAAGTTCGGAAATGTCGAAAATGAGGGTTTTGTTTGAAGAAGTTGTGTCCTTGCATAAAAATCACAGTTGAGTCACTTACAAGACTAGTCATTTTGCATTGTAGGTTTGATCTGTCAGTCATTGTAATGGGAGATTAACCATGGCTTATCTTGATACAAGCTTTGGTGCTTGATATATCTAGTTATCAAAACAGGGGCTCATATTGGAATAGGGGCACTTTTTAAAGGAATTAATACCTGTTTGTATGTTGTGCTTATTAGAATTTGAGGTTTTAGAAACAAGCACCTAGTTCACACCAACCGGTCAAACATGTTTAAAAAGTGAATATGAGGCCAAAAGGCTCTCAAAAGTGTCAAATAGTTAAACGTAATGTTTTGGGCAAAGCCCTTCTTCAGTAGGTGAAAATGCTATGTCTGAAACGTTTAGTTTAATGTTCAGCAACTATTTCATACTTCAAAGAGTCTTTTGAACCTCATATTCTATTTTAAGTAATAGTGTCATGCATCATAAGAGTTTTTTGCTCATTCCTACTGATGTTTAAACATGGTTTAACAACATGTGAGCTAAGTGATCCACCATGTCAAAGCTTATTCTGGTTTCAGAAACTTAAAACCAGCACAAATTTAGACACCTCTCTAGTCACTCCATAGCCACATTGTTGTGATACTTTGTTTATTTTACAGTTTTTGATTCTGACCTGCTTCGGAGATCTGGCACATATGATTCAGTTCCAGTTCTTAGAGCGAGACCTGAATCTTTGGTGAGTGATATGAGTCTAAGAATTTGACCTGCCCCCAGAAGCCCTAGAAACAAAGGTTATGTGATAATTATCCAAGATGATTCAGTAAAAATCTTGTAGGGAAGAGAAAGTGAGACAGCTAACACTGTTGATGACATACTTTGTCTTTTAGTGGAAGCCAAAAAAACTGTATTCATTGTTATAACTTGTACAATAGAACACCAGGTTACGACTACTTTGTATACATTTTATTATAACCTAGTTAAGTTCAATTCCAGTGAACATGTTTTTACATGCTTTTGCGGAGACACCATAATTATTAATGACAATTATGAACAGTGTGACGAGGCTTCTGCTGTCACAGCATTGGTAACACAACGGCACCCCCGATGACTGAGAGATGTTTTTTAATCAGTAGTACTTAGAGAAGCTGCTGTTTACACCATGTTTTTAAATGCAGTCACAAAAAATACTGTCGTTATTTTGTTTGCAGAAGCAATCCAGTTATGATACTGTTCCACCACCTAAAGGTGAGTTGCTTATCTGCGAGGGTACTGACTGCCATACTCTGTGTAAGGAGAAATTAGATGTGGATCACTTGGAAATTTCAAGTTAATGTCAATACTATATGAATCAGTGTTATACCACACTTAATGCAAATTAGACTTAAGGATGAAGCCAGCACATATGAGATGCTTTTGGAAGGTCAAGGCCTTGTCAGCTTGAGAGAGAGAAGACTACTCCACATGTCAATTCTTGTTTATACGTCCTTCCAAGTGGCCACACCCGCCTTCGTATCAGCCTTACTTACGCCTAGAAAATTATAAATTAGTGGTCGTAGTGGTAAAGAACACGTCACAGTTACCATGCATAAATACTACCTCTTACAAAATTCACACACCCAAATTGCGAAACATGATGACTTAAGAACCACTGCTTGTGTAACTTAGCTCAGGAATAAAGTGGATTTTGCAAATTGAACTGCCTTTGTTAATTAGTTTTATTAAGTAGTTTTCATGGAATCTTATCTTTTCCTTATTATATGTAGCAGATTACAGTACATACTGGTGTTATTTTTCTTTTCTTTTATTTATTTTTTCTCTTAGAGATACTAGTACATTCATGCTACTCTTCAATCCGTGTAAAGTTTACTACCAGTGTATACTGACCTCATTCATCATAAGGCTGTCCATATGTCCATGGCTTTGCAAAAGACTTGTTTCAATTTTGAATTATTTTACAGCTTCTTCAGATAGACATTCTTTGGACTGGACTAGGTATGACGAAGTGGGGTCTTATGCTGGTAAAGGGTATGCCCTGCTAGGGCCTCCCGAGGAGACTTCTCCTATGCTAAGTGCAAACGAGGTCAGAGCAGGGTACACATTTCTTGGCTCTCCGGCACAGCCTGGGACAGTTAACAATGCACGGTGCCCAGTGCGCCCTGACAGCACGTATGCTGAAGTACGAAACGAAGGGGAGAACTTTGGAGTAGCTAAAATGAGTGTCCCTCGTCAAACAGCATTTGATGATCATTCCCATCCTGGATTTCCATCCTCTGGGGAGCAAAGTGAACCTATGCCAATATCAGGTAGATATTGAATTTTATTTAATAGTATTGGTCCATATTTACTCTTGTCAAAAATATCATCACAGTGATGTGTTAATATGATAGCTATGTCAGTACCATGGGATAATCGAAGGCTGAAAGATCCATCCCCAACTATAAACTGGTGCCTTACGGGTCAGATCTCCTGGTCATTTGACCCAGCTCACCAGGAGTCCTCAGTAACTTATGTAGCGATGCAGTACAATAAGAGATGGGGGTGCGGTCTCCAAATGGCTCGTATGCTTGACTCTGGACTCTTTTTATAGCGGTCCAGGTTCGAGGCCTGACTGGAGACATTGTGTTGTCTTCTTGGGTAGACACTTTACTCTCACAGTGCCTCTGAGTCTCTTCACCTAGGGGTGTAAATGGGTACCGCTTAATTTAATGCTAGGGGTAACCCTGTGATGGACTAGCATTCCATCCAGGGGTGAATAGAACTACTCCTGGTCGCTTCATGCTACAGAAAGCGGGATAAACTCTGGGCCGATGGGCCACGTGGCTCCCATGCAGACTTTTAAAATACCTTTTTTTTTACAATAAGGAGATCTTTGTGTTGGTTCTACCCAATTCAGTGGAGTTAGATACTAATGATGTTTCCTGCTTTCCCTTATTTATTTTACCATATTGTCAAACATCATGTTTGTCTTTTTAAAGGAATGGTTAGTGAAGATAACCCTGGCTATTTCTTGGTTGGCGATCCAAATCAACAGCTTTCACGCTCTCAGAGACAAAACAATGAAAGCTATGACTGGGTTGGATCACCACAGGGGGCAAGATTGAGTTCAAGTAGACAGCCGAGCATCTATGAAGTCCCTTCCTTATCATTAAGAGGTAAAGGGAATGGCCAGGAGGGGGAAGACACACCCAACCGACTCTCTTCTAGAACAACAAGGGGTCAATCGCTTGATTTATACGAAAATACCACCATTGGAACTAAACAGCAGTCAAATCAGTCGCCTCACCGAGATTCTGCTTACGAACTTGTGACAGTACCTCAGAAGCAAAGAAGCACTGCAGAGTTTCATACCTCTTCAGCGTCAGGTGCCAGGGCACAAGGAGAAACGCCCTGCCCCCTGGATATTGAGGGATATGAATTTGTAAACCTGCGAAAGCCAGGTTCCTTACCTAATGATCCTGCACCTGAAATGCAGGCTTTTGCCCCTTTGCCAGGGTATGAGCCTATGGGCCCCCCAGAAGATACTGGGTATGAAATACTGGCCCCACTGGCAGAGCTCCAGGAGCAGATCGCCGACCGTGGTGATTACGAGACTCTCGCTATGGTTAATCCACAAAGAACAGGGTCCCAGACAGGTTCAGCGCAAATAACCCAGCAACCATCTGGCAGGATGAACGCTCCAGTGTCGGCATCTTTATATGAAGTGCCTCCCATTATGTCGTCGTCAGGATCAGCGCAGATGACCCAGCAACCGTCTGGCTCGATGAACAGGCCAGTGTCGGCACCCCTGTATTCTTTGGTTGGTGCACTAAGTACGGGGTCCCAGACAGGATCAGCCCAAATGACTCCGCAACCAGCTGGATCAGTGAGCACTCCAGTGTCGCCACCCCTGTATTCTTTGGTTGGTCCACAAGGAACGGGATCCCACACAAGTTCAGCCCAAATGACTCAGCAACGATCTGGATCAATGAAAATTCCAGTGTCGGCTCCTACGTATTCTATGGTTGGTGAACAAACATCAGGGTCCCAGACAGGATCAGCTCAAATGACAGAGCACCCATCTGGCTCAATGAACATTCCAACATCGGCACCACTGTATTCTATGGCTGGTCCACAAAGAACAGGATCCCAGACAGGTTCAGCGCAAATAACCCAGCAACCATCTGGCAGGATGAACGCTCCAGTGTCGGCATCTTTATATGAAGTGCCTCCCATTATGTCGTCGTCTGTGTACGAGATTGCTCCTCCTCCAAGAGACGTACCACCGGTAAGCTTGACATGTTGTTTACGCTCGCTGCAGACTCATCAGTTTATGTAAACCTATTATATCATAAAATTCCTTTGCTGTGCTAGTCAGGAAGGGAATCTCGTCTCCCAAGAGCTGCAAACGTTCGTCATAGAAAGTTGTGCGAAGTGTGTGAAGGTGCAAAGTCGAATGGCTTGCCCTCATATCACTTAGGGGATTCCCACTCACTCGGAAAGCCCGTGCGTAGAAAACAGTAGATGGGAGAATTTTGAAGTTGAGAAAAGATCCAACGTGGGCACAACATCGAAATGTGTGCTGATTTCTTGATCTGAAGCCTGGAGCATAGGGAGTGAAGTTTTATTTAATTCAATCTGAGCATCTTCCGCCATTCTGCAGCTGCCATATAGGCCCGTCGCCGTCTTGGTTTCCAACAACCTCCCAGTCATTTTTTTTTTTACAGAAAAAATGTTTTCTTTGACTTCTCCAACAGTTACCTCCCCGGGCAGCCGCAGCTGTCCCACCGCAGTCCCAAAGTAATGGTGAAGTGCATTGGATTGAAAAAGAACACGAATCAGCCATCCCTAAGGTCCCTCCACGGAGACAAAACGAATATTCAGAATGGCACCCTGGTATGAGACAAGAACCGACGTCACCAGGCAGGCCCCCTAAGCCAGGGGCCTACGAGCAAGTGCGCCTTGAAGGTCGTTCCGAAATGGGGACCATAGACTGGGAGAGAGTTCGGCAAATGAGTGCGCGAGGTTCCGGTGGGGAGTATTGCACACTGTCGGCTACGGCTGTAGGACCAAGTGAAGCAAAGCCCAGAGAGAGCACCACCTCGAGCGAGATATCGTTTATGTCCGAGTCGGTTTTAACACCGCCTTTCTCGCCTCCCTCACCCAACACTGCTCAAGCATCAGTGTTTGAGGCATTTGGGGCTCTTCAACCCTCAGACATGTCAACGATCCCAGAGGATCCTGAAAATGTCGAGGATGAGACATCTTTACCCCCCCGTCCCATGCCACGTAAAAAGTCAAAACCGAAAGCTCTTCCACGCAGTGACAGCTTACACGACGAGGAGTATGCGCCAAAGCGCGGCGATGCTAAGAAAGGTGAAAGTGGCTCGGGATCTTTTGAGAAAAATCAAGATCCGTTCAGTTTTCCCCCTGCCGCCGTCCTTTCGCCGAAGTCCGAAAGCTCGACGAAAAGCGATTTCGTCGAGCTGCACAAGAGATTTTCGCCGTACTCTTCACGAGAGGACATCTTCACTGAAACCGACTCTGCGCCGGACAGCGAGCGTCAGGTACCAGACGGAGCCGAGACTGAAAGCGACGTCAAACCATCGCCGTTGATTTACGAGAACGTTTTGTTCAAACAAGGCGACGACTCGACAGACGCCGACGGGAGTAAACCCCACGAGAACGGCAACGTGGTCAAGCGAGGAGCATCTGCAGAAAGGCCTGGGTCCTACAGGTTAAGCACACTATCAGCGGATAGCCCCATGGACGAGAGAGAAGAATGGGAAAAGGTATCTTAATAAGTTATTTCCGAGTTACCGTGTGCCTCTGTTTCAAAACGAGTCCTCGTGCAAATCCTTCTTATGAAAGTGAGTTTATTTGTGTGAAAATGAACCTGTAGGAGAAACACACTTCCATATGAATGGTTTAGCACGAAGACTCGTTTTGACACACAGGCAAAAGGCCAATCTTGTATCTTCGGCAACAGTAGCTTCATGATAACTGAAATAGTTGGCGAACCTGATCTTGTACGCGCTAACAATTGTATGTGTTTCTTTAGATCGAAGCTTTTCTATCTTCAATCGGTCAAATCGAAGTGCCTCAGACTTTGGAGCAACAGATCGCTAATGCGGGTAGGTCTTAAATCTCAACATATCTCCTAAGATAAATTATACAAAAGTGTATTTAAACACTAGGAAAGATGCAGAATCTGATCAAGAATCTTGCAGGGCGAGGTGCGGACGGTGTGTGGCCAAATTCTCTCAAAGGGATGTAAGAAAATGCGCGACAAACAGTCAAGAGAACTCTGATGTTGATCTTATTTGTTTAACAGGCAAGGCGGACACTCTTCCTGGCTGGCTAAAGGCGCTGGATCTTGATCAGTACGAGTCGTCTATGATGGCGAATGGATTTGACGATATCAACTTCTTGGTAGGTCTTCGTTTGGTTATCTCGTTGACTTTTACTATTTCCACGCGCTTTCTTTGTCTATATAGATGCTAAAGAAGTATTTGTAAGTGAAGAATGATCATCGCAGTTAATTTTCCAATTTAAGCAATTGGAAAGAAGAAGCCTGAAAAAATCAGGGCTTC
>OMLO01004351.1_pt1 | contig 11837 bp, 3 predicted proteins | sample 1674811 | NCBI WGS metagenome assembly OMLO01 (sample SAMN06265003, study PRJEB25207) | coral metagenome | isolation source: Coral host | place: Mexico:La Bocana,Puerto Morelos, Mexico | collected 2008-11-13 | reverse complement strand
CCAACACTCAGGGTCTTAAAATAACTGAGGAGAATATGCTGCCTTTGCAATGGCATCTGCAAATGGTTAGATATTCACGTCTTCTCGGATAAGGATGATAAACCGTAGGCCCCGTCTCCTGCATCTTCACTGTAATAGGCTAGCAGGGGATGTTAAAGAACCCACACAGTTATCGAAAAGAGTAGGGTGCGGAGTTCCTGGTGTTGTGGTCTGGTCTTTGCTCATTGTGTTGTGTTGTGTTGTTGTTACTCGGCAAATTAGCATAATCTTGCTAGAGGCCTAATCAGCCTCCTCAACCCGAATTGAAATAAAGTTATCTATCTATCACTTAGTACGTCAGTCGGTATCGACAATGTCATGCAGCCTGTGAAGGACTTTCATCGCGTTATGTGCTAATTCCATGCCGAGGGAAAGTGAGCAATTCAATGCAGAGGGAAGATAAATTTGGAAATCTCCTGGTAGGTCCAATAGTTGTTAAGCATTCTCAGCAGGTTCGAATGACAATTTTAGTGAAAAAAGGAAAGAATTTTTACGTGCCAGGTAAATAGTATTCTTTATAAACTACACAGGTTCTACATAACAGAATTTGAAACAGGATTTTGGCAGCAATGACCCCTTCTAATGATCAATCATAAATTCATATCTTTCTCCACAGTTGACATATACGAAATATATGTTGTACACTCAAAAAAACACTCTGGACATTTGAGAACACTTGATAAATGTAGAAAACACACTCGCCTGCATCTCATGTTTTCTACATAAGGAAAATACTGTTTTGATTGCCACATCTCAAATATCAACTACATCTGACTACATCCTAATATCTTCAAAAAAATCTCACTGCAAACTGGAAATCACTTTTGCAAATCCAAGCTAAGAAAATATGAGAATTTTGTTGGACAAACTGCTGCATAAACCTTCGCAGTAAGTATGCCTCCTCATTTACTAACACTTTTTCTCGTCTAATTTGGCAATTTATGATTACCTGGCTGAAATGATTCAGGCGTATGTTGTTGATTACTGGTCTCCTCATGGTTATACACAGGAGACCAGCTGCCTGATTCAGGTTCTTGACTCCAAGTCTCAGCATCCAGCTCGTTATCTTGGGGATTAAACAACTCAGGAGTGCCAACTGTTTGTGATGAAGGAGCTACATGAGACTGTTCTTGGTTAAAATACTGGTTCTGTGCAAGGTCTTGATAGGGAGCTGCAGGCACACCAGCCTGGCACACACTGGCATATGTTCGGCCATTAGATGTTAAACTCTGTTGATCAAATGAACCATTGGTCACAATTTATCTAATCTTTTAACTCCAGAGGATACCTACATGTTTGATGCATTTCAAATGGAAAATAAAAAATTGACATTTTTGTCATCTTGAGACAAGTGGTAATACTGTTAGAGTTTCTCTCAGTTTCTGTAGCATTAAATGGATAGAGGAAACCCAACCAGGGATCTGCAACCATGTCAAGGTCATGATCAGGCACATTAAGATGTCAATTCACAGAATAAAATTAGCACAGTGTTCAGTTAGGATTAGGATTAGGATTTGACTAGTAGAAAGAATGCAGTACACGCTTGTAAATAGCTAATGATCAATTTCAAATCCCCTAGACCCAGACCTCTGTTTTCCAAAATCATTTGGATGACTTAAATTGCTCTTTTATTAGTTCCAAGAATTGCCAAATGTTCTTTAACAGCATTGTTCAAAACTATTCATATGAACTTTTAATATTGATATTTTGTCACATGTTCTTGAATTCAGAAAAGTTCTGAAGTGCAGTGTACAAACACATGACTTGAGTTGTAGGTATTATTTCAGCTATAGATTGGGTTTCAACTGAGTATTGAAAGTAATTAGACAACTAATTTGGTTTTAGTTTACTACGGTTTGAGATTAGCTTAGTAGTGTAACTGGCAAGAACAGGTAATTGGCTTGGTTTTGGTTTTACGACACTCAATTGAAAACTGCTCCTTGTTCAATTTACTTTGATTAACATTTGATCATTGACTAAGAAGAAGAAAACAAACCACATAAATTTGACAAAATATCTACAAAATAGACAACATATCTACATGTATATATAGTCAAATAACTAACCTGTTCTCCCACATCAGCTTGCCCTGCGTTTGTTTGCCCACTGAAATGATGGTCAAAGAAGTCAGCTCCTGAACTTTGTAAGAAGCCAGTTTGGGGAGCCATGCTCTGACCTGATGATGCCCCAGTAGGGGAATACTTGGAGAATGCATAGGGTGTTGTTTCTTCCTCAACCCATGTATTGTTAAGTTCAGGGTCCATTCCACGAGGAGATGACTCTACTGAGGAGGAGTTGCTACTCTCAGAGAGATCCTCTTGATAGTGACCGTGCTCAGGAACAACAAGCTGGGAATCGGTATAGCCAGTGTTATGGTTAGGAGTACTTCCCTGTAAAACAATACACATTTAGAACATTGTATAAATTACTGAACATGTTTCCTTATCAGAGCTGAAAAAGCAACATAATTTTAATACAGAGGGGGGGCAGAAATGAAAAATAGGGCACAAAACCAACTCTGGTAGGCATGGAGAATGAATTCTTCACTGACTTGACTGCATAACGTTTTCCTTATACAAGAAAAGTTATGTATATTCTACTTTTCAACCCACACATTTAGGGGTTTCATTAATGTTTCTAGCAGGAGGGCCACTGGTTTTCAATGACAGGCAAAACCTTTTGAACTGAACTATTTTATTTATAAGAAAACTCTCCTCTAGATGGCCAAATCAGGTGGGTAAAATCATCCTCTCAGGCAGTCAATTTTCTTGGTGCCTGGCACTTAATGAAACCTCTGTTTGAAGGGTAGTTGAGTAACTTATAAGTACTAAAGGTCAGCTGTCTAGTTGGTAGAAACTGAAAAAAAATACAATTAAAAAAGGATATTTATCATCTTAATTCTTTTAGCAACAGGAAACATAGTATATGCAATTTGCTATCCTACCAGATCGTATGGTCCTACATGATTCTGATGGAAAGAACCATTGCCATAAAGATCATCTTCTGCTGGCCACTCGTCCCAGCCATCAAACTCATTCTATAGAGAAACAAGTTAACATACATTTAAGTTTATAAAGTATAATCATGAGTAGGTATTTAATATCCACTGTAAGTCTTTATATTAAATAAAACCAAGCAATATTATTGTACTTACGCATTGCTATTTTAGAAACAAACATTAAAATTCACACCTGCACACTGGTCATAAAAGGATCAGAACCAGCTGATGTAGAATTTCCCTCAAAAGGACGCTGATACTGAACTGATCCTGATGAATGATTCACACTAAATCGAACAAGAAGAAAGCAAGTACTAAATTATCTACTAGTTGTTATAAGAAGATCTATTCTCTGACCCAGCTACAGAAAAAGTCTGTGTCCAGCCAAAGTGTCTCCTACCACTGGAGTTGCCCCAGTTTCAGTAGAGTGAAGCAGCTGAGAGTACATTACCCCTCCTTCCTAATGGAAGGGAGGCCGCTATCCTTAGCACGGTTTTCATTAAGTGCCAGCTGGTGGCTAAAATACTGGTTATTCTGATTTCTGAGCCACCTACTATTCATGGAATGTACGTGTGTAAGTTATTAAGAGTATATTATGTAATTTAGGGACAACACAGGTTTTATGGAATGTGACTGAACCTTGACTGTCTTTCTCTTAGGACAGTCAAGGATGTAGCTAGAGAGGTGTGCATGGGGTCAGAGTGTGGTGTATATTTTCAATAACTGTAGTGATGAAGGATAAAAATATAAAAAAGTATTTTTAATTGCTAATATTCTTGACCTTTCCAATATATCCTTTCATTACCTATCTGACTGTTGATCCCAAAAAGAATCTTGCTGTCCTTTTTTCGGACTTGAATTACCTGAAATTCAAATGGCATAATGTTTAACAATTATGAGCTTGAGATTTATATCGCATAATAGTTGACGAGGGTACAGCCAGAGTCAACTATCAGCATAAATGAAATTGAGAGCAAATAATCTAATCATTTCAGTATAAATGTACTAGTCATTCATTGTGCTAGGCTACCTCATTACATGAAAAAATATAAAAAGCAAAATTAAAGTTACAAGAACAATAAGTGTCGCAAACACAACAGGCGCTTAAGTCAAAATCATGAAATAAGTGTCCTAAAAATTTAATCCAATAAGGTACTAACTATGCAACAGAATAGCTATGCAACAGAATAGCAAGTAGCATACTTAAAAAAGGAACCGCATTCTCATAGAATGCTAGTATATCTATATTTACCATATATTTAATTTAATAACATTACTTACTAACATCTATAGTCAGTTTTAAAGCTAGACCATCCTATGTTTCCAAAAACTAAGCCAAGCCAGCTGGACAAATAATTTGTTTTACACTTACTGTGGTTCAATTTACCTTTCTGTACAACTTCATATTTTCATTTGCTCTTGTGTAAGGTAATTTATTACATATATAGAGAGGATTTTACGCGATAAACGTAGCAAATAGAATTCTATATTTATATTTCACATGTAGGACGTCCAATCAGCGTCGCATATAGCATTCTTCACATGTGAAAAATATAGCCAATCACCGTTTGGCGTAGAATTGCTTTGACATTCAGACCGAAATACTTAACTGGCTTCCGATACAAGTGGTTTTATTTTTCTTTATATATATAATAAACAAATTACAGCATAGAAAGTTCTTTGTACGGATTTTTATTCACTCGTTGCAAAACTTTGGTAAACTCACTTGTTCACTCACAGGTTCATTTTCCAAAGTTTTGCAACTTGTGAATAAAAATCTGTACGGCGCACTTTCTATGAAGTAATCCATATATATATATATATATTACACTTACTACCATGCCATGACAGATAAGCCAATCAAAATATTATATGAAAGTCATAATTATATTCAACGGTATTACACCCAACCTTTTTATCATGCGCAATGCATATGTTGCTTTGACTGTGTTGGCCACTTATTTTCTATAGCATGGTATAAAATAGTTATGTAAACTTTCTTGTCATATACCATGGACAAAAACCCCACAAGTCAATTGTATTTTCTTACTACACACACTCGCCTTTATATTGTGGGATAATATTTCATGGTATACAATGTATATATAACAAAGGAAAATGCCAACATGAACCCGAGTTAATATTGAACCACAACATATCTATAGAAAACTGTACAATAAACAAGGAACAAGTATGATTTAGTTTCACTAGTTTACAAATAAGTTCCACTAATACATCAACTACTATTCAAAAGCCCAGCTGGACATTAAATGCCTATACACTGAGAAAAAAATTATATTATGTATATTTGTCCATCTTTTTTCTACAAAAGATTTTGAATACCTTGTGTTAAAAGGATTAATAACACAATTTATAAAAAAATTTGAGTTGCTTTTACTAGAATTGAAAGAGAAGTTAAAAATCAATACAGCACAGGCAAGGCTATTCACCACTAATTTCATTAAACAAGCACGCTGATTATTTTTCTCTGTTATACAAAATCACGTTCTCTAGTTTCGAGAAAGCAACCAACCGGAAGTTATATATCTGTATTTCTTAAATAAACGACACAGACCAAACTGTCAGCAATTTTTACTTAATATAAAATAATCTGCTGGTAAAATTCGCCAAGAAAATTTAAAGTTACAGAGAATCGACCGTCCTTTCAATATCCGTTTCAACCTGTGATCCGTGACATTCAGAAAATCGATGTGGAGTCGGCTTTTGCTGGTAGAACTTCATAGCCGGTGTCTAAACAGGTTTTCATCGCAACAGTAAACCCTAAAGATCTCTGGCTTCAAGCAAAAATACTTACCAAAGAATTGAGCCGCATTAAAAATGCCCGGAATCTGTGCCATATTGTAGGCTGACCGTACTAAATCTAACGAAGAAGAAACTACACGCGCGACAAAGCTGTAGAACGAATTCACGATGCTCAGACCAGGATGTTTTGCACTTCAGAGGTCCCCCCTTTCATGGCGGAATCCTTCGACTTCCCCGCAATGGGACGAAGCCAAAGTTTACCAAAGAGTCGAGGAAAACATCGGTTAAACGTGCAGCAAAGTTAAACGAAGTTTGGTCAGTACAACACAGTTTATGGAGAGCTAACTTTTTAACATAATATGCTAATCAGGTTTCCTGCATTGAACTCACCATAACGAATGATACCGCCACGTCACTTCACGCATTGTTTACGAAAGCTTGCCGCTGACGTCAAGAAACGGAAGTCTCGCGCAGTCGAACCGGAAGTGAAAAGCAGTAGATAGAGTGTCGAGTAACGCAATTAATATTTTGCTAAGACGCGTGTTGAAAACTGTTGAAAACGGTATCGTTCATTTCCTTCCGAATCACGATAGCCTTTTAAGTTAAACGGAGATTATTCTGACAAAAGAAACGTATATAAAATTGATTTAGTGTCGATCTTGTCTTGTTTGCTTGGCAGTACTCATTTGAATGCATTCTTGTGAATTCTTGGCGGTATCGAAGGAACAGCTTCCATTTTACGATGCAAATGACTTCGATCCACGGTGGAACAAAAAAAAATGGCGTTAAATACGTTCAGTTATTTTGAAATAAATGCTTTAATGCTAAATTATCGAGTTAAAAACTCTAGAGAATTGCATTAAAAAATCCCAGTCAACTGGGTAGTTTAGACCAAAAAGTGACCTTTTCGATGTGGCAGTAGGGTCAGGTTTCTATAATAGAAATCCCAACGAAACTGCCATAGCTAAAAGTCTGATTTCGTGCTTCAAATTTGAGCCGGCAAGCATAATAGTGTTGTTATTCGACCACTATAATGTTTTACAGTTCTTACCTTTGATGATGGTTAGTAAGTCCGGGACGGTGATTCAAGTCGCTTCACAGTCTTAACAGTCCATTCAGCAAACATCAAAATTTGTTACTATTCGACCGTTCTCCGCAAAGACAGACAACACGTGACTCTTTATCAGTTGGGCCCAGGCTCATGATCGTTCCGCTATCAGCCTTTCTATCGAAACGATGCGCGAATCACGATATTTACCTTCTTGGTATGAGATCGGTAGCAACAGATATCCTATCATTACCGGCAAAATCCTTAGGTTTTTTTAGCATTATGTGACTCGGTAGCATTCGGTCTAAGAGTACTCGAGGATCCAACAAAGTTTTGGCGGGAAGCAAGATCAGAAAGAAAATGGTAGCAAGATGCGGGATACGGGATGCGGGATGCGAGATGCGAGATGCGAGATGCGAAATGAAATAGATTCTAATAGAGGTACACGGGATAAAATACTTTGGCTGAAGCGACTTTTAAAAAGGCGAGATGTGGCATAGTTTCAAAATTGACGGGGGGATGCGGGATGAAAAAAAAAAATTCACGTTACGCGGAGAACTGAGAATCAAGTTAGGCGGGATTGGGATAAATTAATTGTGAAATTTATTTATTTATTTTATTGCCATGTAAGTCCAAATTCAAAGCTGAAATCATAGGACTGCGTTAGATAATAAACTAATAGATCAAACTAAATCGCGAACATAACTAATAAGTCGTAAAAATAGCTTTTTGGAAAGACTCGAGCGATTCTGCCAATGCTACATGACTGGGTAATTCGTTCCACTCATGTAGAGTTCTTGGCAGGAATGGAAACTTTTTAAAATCACACATTACAGTGGGTATACTTTAAAAGCATGTCCATGCAAATGAACGTGTAGAAGAAGATCAATCAACTGGGTGAAGCTCGATCAGGTCAGGATTATTTACATTTAGACAAGCGTGCGATAGCCCAATTTCGATATATTAAAAATCAGCCTAAAACAATAGACCCTAATATGAAGCTCTGGTGAATAAACCCCCAAAAAACTATGGTTATTCCCCGGGGTCTCCTGCTAAGGACTATTGTTTTACGCTAAATTTCAATATATCGAAATTGGTCAACTGATTCTGAGTGGAGCGGGATTGAGCCAAAAATAAAAGCGGTAGGATGCGACCGTTTGGAAAAAACCCAAACTCGTTCCCAGGGCCTCTCATCTTCACGCCCCCTGTAGCGAGAGAGGTGAGAACCTAGTAAGTTGGGTCTAGTAGCGTGCTTCTTTGACAATAGCACTTATCCGCGATGACTTCACAAAAAGCGTAGAGCCAAGCCAAGCCTTAGCGGTGATCGTTCCGCGTGTTGACAGTTTCTTCACTTTTTGTTTGAAATGTCTCAATGGTGTATTGCCTATGGCTGTACAAAACCATCGGCTTTGACTGCCCCTTCCAGATCAATTAGCCAGCTTTAATGTACGTCGCATCAAGCTGTTCACGACGGGTGCATTATAGTTTTGTGGAAATGGCTCAGGGTGCGCTTTCTTCACCTTTCCATACTCGGCACGCTCATATTTAATGGTTTTGGAGTCTGTTTTTTGTTTTTTTGTTTTTTTGTCGTGGCGATTCCACGATTGCAGGTGCGACGTGCAAGACAGGAAGAGCTGTGTAAAACCAAATCTGACAAACTCCTCAAGGGTATAGCAAAAGGCTGCAATATGTTTACAGCTCCCAGTAGGTCCTCTACCTGCGGAACAGCCATCTTTGGCGTACTAAATCTCGGCAGAAGGAGATAGAAACATTTGGATAAATATCATCTGTCTTCGCGCATTTGCGGCAAGCAGACGGCGTTGAAGTGAACATTGTTGTCGTTCTCTTGATCGTCATAATCTTTTGAATATGCCCAGATTTGAACAATGGATAAGAGTGATTGTTTACAAGTTTAAAGTCACCTGCATTTTGCCCATCACATACTTTACGCGGTGTAGCAAAGTATGCCATCATGCTTATCAGGGAAAAATCAGGTAGAAGTGTTCGACCATCGGGCGATCCTTTTCATCGCGGACGGCAGACGCATTACCTCCGTCAATACGAAGTTTTCGCTTTCTTGTCCATTGTCTGAATCGATGAGGTCCTTTTCGAGACCACTATATCGATATACCTTTAAACCGTTTCCAACATAAAATAGGTATTCCCGTGTATTTACCTTCAAACCAAGGCTCGCTTCGTTTCACTCAATGTCGCTCCTTTCCTGCAGGATAGTCATCTCTTTAATTCAAGAACAGTTAACTGACTCGGGGTCTTTCGTAAGCTCCGTTCACATCATCCTCAGAAAGAGTGATTTTAGGCGAATTTTCTACAGCCGTGTCCGATGTGTCCTATATATTTCTTTAATATTCCCGCGAAACCGCAAAACCATTACTACCAAGACTCGTTTTGAAGTTACCAAAGAACTTACGACGTCATCGCGCATAAGGCTGCTGAGAAAACCAGGGAGGAGTCCCCTCTAATCAGGCAATTTGTCGCGTTGAGCTTTGTCGAATTCAATTCAAATACCATCGCGCTGCGATCGCCATGGCAAAGCGATATTTTACAGTAGCCTTGAGGCTACAATTTCGAATACTATTTATGCAAACGTTAACCTAGGCTGTTTACCGTGTTCGTGATGTTGTTACTCGATTGTTACCGTTTTCTCAATTTCTTCCTTCGTTGTTCCTCGACAAAATACTCTGTGGACGTCGAGCAGCGCAATCTCATCCCGTAGCCATGTTGATGCAAAAAGATAATGAACGTCTCTAGATCTATGTATAGCTTTCTCGAAATAAAGCTACGGTAGTCTCCGAAGAGAAGCTGGACGAAGATAAATATCATGATATTCGCGATAAGAAGCATAGGACTGTGCTTGCAAGCAATTCTAGATAGTTTAGCCGCACCGGGCGCCACAGTGCAAATAAGCATCACGTTCACGAAGCATTTCACACCTTTTGCCTGGAAAGCCATCACCTCCAGAGCTTAAAACATCTTACAGGTGACGAACATAAACAAACTGATGAACATATCAGTGACAAATTGCCTGAGGTATCAAACTCTACGACACGACATGTAGTTAACAGAGGAATCCATGCAGACTTTTGCCCTCTAAAACATTTAGAATGAAATAGTCAAACTGCCCAATCTGCTGATATTTATGGAAACGAGGGTGTGTTGGGCCCTCGAGCAGGTGTTACTCCTCCTTGACGGGTGGGCGCGGCCTACGAGTAGTTTCCAAAATCCATTTTACAAAAATAATTGATTTACCACAGTTACCAATATGACTCGGCAGAACAGATCGGGAATAAAAACGACGCCGCGACGGCAAATATAACTGAGCAAATGGGCACCACCGTCACGGACTCCTGATTTCTCTGGTAATACTCATCTACAAGAAACGAGAATTACAGCTGAATTAACAAATTAGGCGAGCTTTTAGTAGGAACAGTAAGAATCAACTACAGCACTGAGAATTAGTCGGTTTAGTGACAATACAGAATATAATTTTACGGCGGAAAAATTGAAATGGTGCGTAAAATCGAGTCAGGCTTTTATAAAAAAAAAAAAGTTTATATAATTTAGAGTCCTTAAAGACACACCTAAGACTTGATTATTCTGTGTCTAGCCTTAGATAGCACACCTGCTTTCATTTATTTATGTATCTATTTTTTGCATGTTAACGTTTCTCAAACTCAACCTTATAATAACGCTTCACCCTCGCAGTAAAATGGTGATAATTTTTGTCTTCTTTAACTTGCCGAAAATGGCCATTGGTGATTGTTTTCGAACAAGCCTGACTGGCACTGTACTGAGACTCCCGATGAAAATGGCTGCGCTTTGGCAGAGGGAAAGGGTTTATGCATGCGTGAAACGTGATGAGGGCAAAAACCTAGTGTGTGAGGCGTGAAAGGACATAAGTTTTACTCTGAATGCACACGAGAATGACTCCAGAATTTATGAACAAAAAATTAACGTTGTGACATGTAAAAGCAGCTAATATACCAAGAGAAAATCATTAAACTAAAGTATATTTAAAAAGTGAATTTTGTTTAACTTTTTGCGCCGGGGAAGCGGGCTACCCTTTCCCCCGCTTTTGCTGCCCTCTTCAATGTTAACAAAGCTATATGTTGTTTCAGTTTTTGCGCACTCAAGCGAACAGAATTAACACGAACAAGCGTAGAAAAGTGTGTCAACAAATTAACTATGCCAGAAACGTCGTTTTCCTTCGGTGTATTTTCGTTTTCTCTTTTGCGGTTTATTTTGGCCCAAGTTTGACAATGAAATACTGGCCTTTGAGTCTAATTTGCTTGTTATAATTCCGCCCCTTCCGTCAGTCTAGCATTTTCTGGCAAATGTAATGACACAAAACCCGTGACTTTAAACACCCCTGTAGGCGTCAGGCATTTGCAGTTCACGCATTACGCAGCTCGAAACACAACCAGTAGAACTTGAACGATTCCGGCACTCTCGTTTAAGAACTTTTGAGGAACAGTTGGAAATTTAGGAGAGCGAAAGAGGAAGCGATTTTATTCCAACACTTCGGGAAAATGGACGCATCGTACGAAGAGTGTTTCGCCGATGATGAATCCGACTTCAGTGAGCGTTCACTGAGCCGCGACGACATTCATAATGGACAAATTCATTTCGACATTGTAGAATCCACGGCTGACAACGAATGCGTTTTTGACACGGAATGGGCTCTGAAGCGAAAGTACAGCTTGTCTTCGCTGCTTTATTCTCGATTACTACTACGGTTGGAGGACAAAATGAAGACTTCTCTTTCGTAAAGTTGTTTGGCTTGTTGATGGCTTGAGTCACACTGACTGACATTTTCTCAATACGAGAAATCATGACATTGTTGCACTCATCGAAGGACGAAAGAGTTGAGTATATTGAGAAATATACTCATGAGAATAATACCTGATCTTGTGATGACGAAATTCGATGAGAATTTTATTGCGAGAAATATATTGATCATCGAACTGTCAA
>OMLO01004350.1_pt1 | contig 11838 bp, 15 predicted proteins | sample 1674811 | NCBI WGS metagenome assembly OMLO01 (sample SAMN06265003, study PRJEB25207) | coral metagenome | isolation source: Coral host | place: Mexico:La Bocana,Puerto Morelos, Mexico | collected 2008-11-13 | reverse complement strand
CCAAACCAGAGTTCTCTGGGGCAGTCTTTATAGTGGCATTGTTCATGGCAGACTTGTATTTGATGTTTTGATGTTGCTATTTGGTTGCTTGTGGCCAGGGGATCCAACATGTCAGAAAGGAGAAACCAACAATTGCTTTTGTTTGATCGATTTATGACATTTGATAACTGAACCTTGACCAAACCAGAGTTCTCTGGGGCAGTCTTTATAGTGGCATTGTTCATGGCAGACTTGTATTTGATGTTTTGATGTTGCCATTTGGTTGCTTGTGGCCAGGGGATCCAACATGTCACAAAGAAGAAACCAACAATTTGCATTTGTTTGATAGGATTTTTGACATTTGGCAACTGAATTGTGACCAAACCAGAGTTCTCTGGGGCAGTCTTTACAGTCATTGTCACTTTCGCAAGAACAAATATTGACATACCTGAAAATGGACCAAACCAGAGTTCTCTGGGGCAGTCTTTACAATCATTGTCACATTTACCAGAAAAGATATTTTGCTTTTGATATATTTATAGGATATGATTCTATGATAACTGAACCTTGACAAAACCAGAATTCTTGCTGGTCATGGCACTTTCACCGCCATCCCGACGCACAAGCTTCGAGCACCAGATGCTGTGCAGAATAATGAGAGCTGCAAAAGTAGCAAACAAGTGTGAAAGAGGAAAAACTAAGGCTGAAGAGGTGGCCTGTGGATTGTTCCTGGGCGCAGTTCAGTATCAAACAAAACTGGATGATACTTTGAAAGAAGCTGGCAGGATGTTGGGCATGGAAAGCATGGTGATGGGACGGAAGGGGACCTTGTGCCCTACTGCTCGCCTGCGTATTGCATTTTCAGGGCTGCGCCACAAACAAGAAGCCAAGAACTCTGGAATTGCAAAAACTACAGTGGCCTATTTAAGAAAATCTGCAGCCAAGGCCTACATACAAACCCAATGCTTCGTGGCAAAGGATGTTTCGAAATTTTTGATGATTCAAATGAGTACCCTAGTTATGCAGTTGGACTTATGGTTGGAGTCATGAGTCATAAGTCATGATCATAGTCATTCTCATAGTCATAGTATGAATAGTATGTGAGTGATTATTTGTCAGAATCATAACATTTTTTGAGGGAATTGTTTCGCTGCTCTTTCCTTTTGAAATTACTTTGCTACACTATGCAGGTTCCTTATTGGCAGCAAATGAGCAGCAGCATGGAGTTTCTGAAAACACTTTTTCTGTTTTTATATCCCATTGCAAATGGGATGAAACAGATCAGAAAGTGTCTGTCCCATGGAAGACAGGAAGCGTGGAGGATCCGGTCAATTACCAGCAAGAGGGGCAGGGGGAAAAGTTCATGGTTCTGAATGCTGCCATTGTCAAGATGCAGGATCCGGCGAATCCATGTTTTCTTCCCTTGGCACAAGAGAGCCAAAGCGAAGTTGTGGAACCAAAGGGTAGGAAGAGGAAGAGAGAGACAAGACGGCCAAACTATTGCAATGGTTTAAAATCTTTCCCCAAAAAAAGAATGAGACGGGTGCGTGGCACTGCTCATGTGCTGGTTCAGATTCGCAATGTTGAATGGATCACACTTCATGATTGGGTCAGATGCAGTACACAGGTGCCAGTCATTGTCCCGCCAACTTGCTTGTTTGATAAGTCTGCTGGACATTTGAAAGCAACACTGGAGCAGTCTGCAAAGACTCTTGGTTTGTCTGATCTTGGTCTTTCTGCACAGTTGCGCATATTTATTTATGAATGCGACAATGCAAAACAGAATGTTGCGATATTGAAAGATCAGGCGCTGGATTTCTTGAAAGGAGACAATTTTCAGACATATTTTCTATCTTTTGTTTTTTGGACAGCCTTTAGAGTTCTAAAGTTTTTATACTCTGTTCCGGGGAGTCGATGAGTCTCATCAGGTGCATTCGATGGCCGAAAACACAATTTCTTTCATTTCCTACTGTATGCTGCACCAGCTTCATTTGGTTTGTTCAGCAACTTTGTCCTCTTCCATGGCGGTTGTGTCCCAGCTCTACAGCTTAGCAAGGCTCTTGAGATGCCCTGGATATATCCCCAGGCTACTCAATTCCATTATGCCGACCATCTATCATGATATTGAGATCGAATTTGTTGCTGGTATCGCTTCTGCTGAGAGGTTAGCCATGTACAAGGAGCACAACATCAATGTTTTGGTGCTGTGTGGTGTTTGATCCCACAACAAAGGAAGCCCAACAATTGTTGTCGCTGCTCAATGGGGATTGGAGGTGGAGCAGGTTTCATCACCTGTGTACTGGGTTTGGTTGCCCATGCAATTCATTCCAATCAAACCACCCAAGGCACAAGTTGCGTGTGACCATTGCGGAGCTTCTGCGATCATGCCTGTTTGCAAGCATGCCACCAGTTCCGATTATGTCAAGATGGACACGGGTGGCTGGCACTCTGAGTTGGTTTTGCTTGCTTTGCAATGTCCACCGAGCATTGCCAAAAGTTTTTAGATCAGCATTTGATACCAACTTCTGCAAAGAAATTCTTGAACGTGCTGCTCAAACCACCATGCCAGATGGAGTAAATGAGCAAGACGTTGCTGATCGTGAACAATGGATTATCCAGGTCTCTAACCGATTTTTGCTTGCAGTTCAGATTAAGTTTTTGGGTATGCGGGATGATTCTTTCCTGTTTTCTGATTTTTGAAAGTAGAGAATGCATTCTTGAATTGCATTCATCTAAGGTCTTCAGCGCTCATGCATCTTTCTAGCTGACATCAACATTGGGAGCAAGCTTGCAGCTATGACACTTGTGGCAAGCACAACCCAATACTTGAGCTGCATATTACTTCAGTCCAAACATCCCCTTCCGCTTCTTTTTTGTGTGAAGAAGTCACCTCTAACAGTTGTACAGCAGTTTCTGTCCAGAGTTATTAGGGATGGGTCGTGGCCTTTACCATTGCCATCTGACCTGTTGGAAAACGCCCTGCAGCAAGCATTGACCACAAGTGCCTCTTTGTACATGAGGTGGGAGCTGCGATTGGAGGGATGGGACTACCAGCTCCTATCTTTGCCATTTATCCCAGCGGCCCAAGCAAAAAAGATTGTGGAAATGTTCTTAGCCAGCCCAATCTGTTGTTTGCCCCAGGGCTTTTCCAAAAAAATATTTCAGATTGTGAAAAAAACTGAAATCTCTGCAGCAAAGAATTTGCTGGGACCATATTGGTGGCAGATTTTTAGCATTATTGCACATCGATTGACATTGAGCACCTTGGACGTTGAGGCAACACACAGTAGGCATCGCCATTTGTGCAGGTCTTCCCATTCAACGTCAATTGAGACCTTGTCTGCAGAAGCTTGTCTTCAGGAAGCTTTGTTGGTGATGAAAGAAGTACAAGAACCTTCTGCAAAGAGCAAGGTAGCCAATCAGCAAGAAGGAAACGACGAGAAGAAGCGTATGTCTGGGAAGCAGCTGTTTCATTACCTTCGTCTTCAAGTTGCACCTCCATGCAAGTGGTTCACTAAGGAAGCATGGGAAAAGTCAAATGCAATGTGGGATGACATGAGTGCTGCAAGCAGAGATGCCTTCAACACTTTGAGTGTTGTGCCGCAAAACATTGCGCAGAAAGCTTTGTACAACAGGAAACAGGCAACGGCCAAGGATTCAGAGACAGAAGAGACCAAGTGGCTGGCCTTTGACCCGCAAGAAGAATGGAAGCCCAATGCCTTGATCCCTTCAAATGCCAATCCTTCAAAGAGTTCTTATCCTTTGTCGACAGATGTTTGGCATGACATCTCGGAGATGAAATTCAAGCGATCTTCGAGAGAGTGGGACAAGACTTTTCTAGAGCCTGCACCACCTTTGGATTTGCAATCCCGACCGGATGTCACATGCCCAAAGCATTTATGCAAAAAGTTTGGCAGTAGACGTGTCCCAGCCTACAAGAGGATTCTTGCATTGATTGCAAAAACTGGTCAGAGGGATCAGTTTCAGAACAGGTTTCCATTGATACAGGTGCAGCAAGTGCTTCCAGAAGTCTTGCATGGAGAATATTATATCATGGCCCACTGTGTTCCTTCACTGATCTTAAATTTTTAAAAACATTTGTTTTTCCTGTATTGTTGCACTGGAGCATCCATTTTTTTAAACCTCAAGTATGCCTTGTTGCAGGTGATCTTTGGCCAAACCACACATATGGTGGAGCAGCCTGATCACAGGAAGCGCAACGTGCAGCAAGAGCAATAGCTGAGGTTGGAAAGCCAGTTTGGCAAGTCCTCTTGAAGATGCAGTCCGCAGAAGAGAATACGTTATGCCCTGAACAAAGAAATTTTATTCAGACAGATTCAGAGGCAACCAAAAAGTTTCCTTCTGGTGTGGGTTCACTACACCTCACCAGTAGTTTTGCTTTGCTCCATGAGCTGGTGTCAGGAGGAGATATGTGGCACATTTCTCATATGAATTACAAGCTCAAAGGTCCAGGCCTTCTTTTGACTGACATCACCACACGCCATGTTCATATACCAATCTTCAAAGATATGGCAGAAGAGGCAGATGAAGATGAAGGGGATGCAGAATGCCCTGAAGAAATGGAACAAGAGATTGAAGGATTCTGGAAAGCATGAAGTATGTCTATTTTTTTAGATTGACCCAGCATCCATAAACAAATTTTTTGTTTCCATTTTTTTATTGTACCAGCACTCTTTGCCCTGAAGGAACTCTCCTCCTCGCTCAAGCACTTCAACAACAAGATATTCCTTTACCGGAAGGTGGCAAGAAACCCAGGGCCAAAAAGATGGTGACGGAGGTTCCATGGTTGTGCCAATTTCTTCCTCGCCACGGAGATCCTCCGGATGCGGTTAAGTACATTGCACTTTTGAGGCAGCCAAAAAAAAGCAACTATGTTGGCTACTACGAGCTCCACAGGGGGCAAGAGAACTCACTGAAACCTCCTCCAAATTTCAGATACCAATCCAAAACATGCAGCTTTGGGGACAAAACAGAGCACCAAGCAGCCCAAGACTGTTTGAAGTTTGTTTGGGGCAAACACAGAGGGATGTATGGTGAAAGGATTCCAGATCTTGTTCAGAACTTTTTGAAGAAATGTGATGCCTGCTGCAGTGGTACTTGTACATTTCTCGAGGATGTGAAACAAAGATGGGAGGCAGAGCAGGCACAGCTGCAGGAAAAGCAGGCACAGCGGCAGGCAAAGAAGGCACAGCGGCAGGCAGGGCAGTCGTGCCAAGATTCATCTTCGTCTTCGTCATCATCTGATGAATATTCATCTCCAGAATCTTCTGATGATTAGAGATCATCTGCATCTTGATGCTGGATGTGTGGAGAAATGGTTTTGTCTTGGACAGATGCAGTTGGACATCTGTGAAAACATAGATCCAGCTTGCAATGTTGATTTCTAGAGTGACAGATGGATTTTTGGGTTGGCGGCTGTAGGGGAGATCAGCTTTCTGTTTCCAATCTGGAGACCGGCTTGCAATATTGATTTGTACTTGAACTTGTGCTTTGACTTATGAGGATCAGTGCTAATCATCGGGTGGCTGTAGGGGAGATCAGCTTCGTTTCCAATATGGAGGGGAGGCCCTTTGAGTGAGCAGCTGTACTTGAAGAGCAAGGCAAAGCGTGCGCCAAGCCAGGAAAAGATGTTTGCTGCAATGTTTGCTATTGATTTGATCTTTGAAATTTTGTAGGTTCAATTGACTGTATGTCTATAAATACATCTTTGTGTACAGTGCTGTGCAATTTGAAATCCCTCATGGCTCAGGCCAGGCACAGGCAAAAGAGAGAATCGGTTTTGGATTGCATATATTTTTTTGCGACCAAGAGGTGGACAAGAAATGGACCAAACCAGCTTGACTGGGGCTGTTTTCTTTACAGAATTCAAAGAAACATTCAACAGATAAAAACTGAAAACAGATAAAAATTGAGCACAATTTTCTTTCATCTTGAAAGCAACAGTGGATGAATCATGGGACCTATTTGGTGGCCTTGTCAGCGCAGACAGACATTTCAGTGGATGCATGCTTTGGTGAGGCAAGGGCAATGGGACACGGCATTGGCTTACCATGCTATGGGTGTCCTGGATGACATCATGGGAGAATGGCCTGCACACACTGATTGGAACCAGGCCAGTAAAGAACATGTCCAGGAGATGGCAGCTGCATCCTTGAAGTTTGTCCTGAAGATGGAGCCAAAGTACCATTTACTGAAAGAGTCTTTTGATTTTCAGTTGCACTGGAAGTCGAAGGCTGATCTCACAGAGCTTTTTGACTCGGAGGTGTTGCTGCAATTGAAATCCAAACACTCCAGAGTGCACACCAGTGGCGTGATTGATCTTGTGTTTGGCCAGACTAGATTTGAGGAGTTTCCGATTGGAGGCAAAATGGTCTTGATTTTGCAGAAGCTGTTGTCACGTCTTTCAGACTTGGACCAGGAAAAAGTGGCAAAGAGATATTTTTCCTTGGGATCTGAGAGTGATGTCATACTGGTAGCAACAGCATGTTCCGGCTCTGATTGCCCCCTTTTTGTGGTCGAAGCTTTGGACAAGATTGCTTCTGCCCATGCAATGGGAAATCCTCATCTCCGCTTGAAGTCGTTTGGAGGAAAACATTATAAATTTGTTTTCAACTGTGAGTCTGACGGCAGAAAGATGGCTTGGGCATCTCAAGAAGTCTTGCCTTGCTTTCAATTCAAAGATGTAAATGACTTGGGAAATGTCTACGCATTGGATGTGAAGTCGCAGCAAAGAGTTCAAGTACCAAAGGTTGACTTGTTCATCTTTGGATTCAGCTGCAAGTCAGATGCTGAGTTTATTTTGTGAAATTGTTGGAGGATTATATTTCCTGATGTGCATTCTGAAAACTTTTGATATTGTTGTTTTTTACTTTCATGTTTGCTCACTCTGTCAGGGACTTGTCATCTTTGAAGATGGGGTCAAATGCATTTGATTTGAGCACAGCAGAGAGTGGCACATCTGCTGCAACATGGCGGGGTTGCTGCAAATATATTGAACTACATGCTCCTTTATGGATTGTGTTTTTCGGCTGTAAAGCTTGGCGCTGGTTTTCTTTTGGCAATAAACTTAAACTTTACATTTTCAACTCACATGCTTGTTTTTTTCACTTTGAAGTACACTTCAAAGCATGAACTTGAGGATTGAGAATGTTTCCCGTCTCAAAGGAAAGAATTTGAAAGTGGTCACGGACTGGCTGGAAAATCAAGGATACAACTGTGCTATCTTTTTGAGAGCAGATCCAGTTGCATTAGGCTGGCCTGTTCGACGATCAAGGGTGTATATTTGCGCATCGTTGGCACACAATTTTGATCATCCACATACAATCTATGAGCAACTGCAAGGATATCCTCAAAGTTTGCAGTCTGTGGATGATATTGCTGTTGCATCAGAATTGCTGCCCTTGCGGCAAAGACATTGCACAAAGAGTGACAATTGTGCCCTTGACCGCCAATCCATGATCGCTTTGGCAGCAAGACCATTGAGCAGTTCCAGGAAATCTGCCTTTGATTGTCAGATTCATGAAGAACACTCTGGAGTCTTGAACCTTAGGGAGCTTCGGGTCTTGTCACTAGTATTGGAGGACAATCCTGGCATTCGTTTTGTAGATTTGTCTCAAAGTTCAGGGAGGGCACCAGCTGGTACAGATGTGATTCCTTGCATCACTCCCGGAGGGCGAATCTATGATATCACTCACAAAAGATTTTTGTCTGGTCGTCAAAAATTGTTGGCCCAGGGGATTTTTCCATCCCAGCCAGCAAATCCAAAACAAAATGATTTAGAAGGCGACTTGGCAGGGAATGCATTTAATTCGATTGTGTTTGCTGCTGTGCTAATAGCAGCATTGGCCAGCTCAATGCCATGAAAATTCAATAGATATCATTGCAAACAGGGGAAGTTGGATACCAAACCAGTTTTTGACTGGGGCAGTGTCTTCCACAATTCAAAGAGGGGCTTTGGCAGTCGAGATGGCCCAGTCCAGTGAAAAGCCTGAGCTATGCTGAAAATGTCATCAAGCTGATTCTCTTTTTCTTGCCGGAAAGGAACTATCACACTTTTTCAACCACTGTCACATGTCCATGGATTCAGTGCTATTCTCTGAGGTGCAAAGTCCGTTTCCAGCTACATTCTGTCATTGGCGGAGGCTCTGACAAATGAGCATGTGGTGCTGGAAAGATCTAGTCAGCAGATACATGGTTCCACATTGTTTGCTCCAAGCATCAGCTCACACAATTCCATTCATCTCATCGGTGGTACTGACCCTTTTGTACAGATGCTTCATTGGCTCAAGGACGTAATTTGCATTTTCCTGGATTTGCGTTCTCGAAGGATGTCTCAACAAATGGTCCCATTTTCGCATCCAGAACAGGAAAATGTTGGGTCAGTCAAAATCTGCGCGATATGCAGATGCACCAGCGAGGACCAAGATCCTTTGAATCAGGCCTGGACAGAAACAATTTTCATATGTTTGATTTCTAATGCAGCTGTTTGCTCTGCAGGATCAGAAGATCCCGTGGGCCTTGTACACCAAAGCCACGGAGACACATGCAAAGGAGCCAAGAAGCTCTAGAGATGCCTATTGCTACTTTGATGTATTTGTATCAGTTTGATTTTGTTTATTGGCTTGCAAGGAATAAACACTTTCCGTTCAAGTATTTTTGGCATTGAAAGCTTGGATTCATCCAATGCATCTTCTTGGTCAGTTTTGGGATATATCATGCTTGATAGTTTCTATGGCTCCAAAGATTGATTTTGCGTGGGTGAATGTACATGACAATCTTTGGCACTGATAGTCTTGCTGTGCTTCTTCATTAGATTCATCCAAAGTTGATCTCAGACAAAAGTAGAAGGGGCAAAACCAGTTTGTCCTCATGAAATTCTTTTTAGTAGATAGCAGGAGGAAAAATTGACAGTGCTGTGTGACAGCTTTGAGTGTGTTTGACTTGGATTTGAGGCGCCAACTTTATTACCTACTTGCTGAAGAAAAAAATGGCAAATGATCTATACGCAAGTCCAGAAACAATTTCGTGCCAGAGGGCTCTGACGGAGAAAATTTTTTCCAACCCAGAGCCGTTTCTTGAGGCAAAGAAAAATTGGCTCTTGGAAAAAAACACCTGGGAGCATGGAAAGGTCATGTCCTACTCTGTCAAAGAGTCGGAATCTTACACTCGGGGTGTAAGAAGGAAGGTGAAAGGCAAGGACATGGATTTTTGGCCGTTAGAAATCTACAATCTATTATTTTCTGAGCAACAAGTACGTGAAGTTGATGCAGAAACATATTTCTTTCAAGGAAAGAGCCATATAGGGGTGTGGCGAGTAGCCACGGAAGCTATGTTGCCAAAGGGTGCTCTGTGCAGGGCACAAGAAGAATTTTTTGAGAGCAATGAATCAAGACAAGAGATTAAGAATTCATTGGGAGGCACATTGGAGAGGGATCCTGTTCCCAAAAAGCGGCGTTTGGAAGAAAAGGTGCCTTGTGGGGCATTGAAAGACAAGGAATTGAATTTTGAGGATCAGTGGTCAGACTTGGGACTCCAAGCGCAAACGGCTTTGAAGATGGTATCAATGTCAACAACTCTGAAAAAAGATATCAAGAACTACCAAACCAGGTATCTCAGCAGCACAGCATGATTTCTCAATAGAAAGTGAATCCATCATTCCATGACAAGCCCAGGTATGATGCTCTCCACAAGAAACATGGGGCATGCACGGATATTCAAGAGATGATTGACACTTTGGATGTCTGTGCCAGTGACGATTTGAGAAAAATCCTTGATGAGAAGGTGGGTATAGTGTCCATTGATTTGCTTGAAGGAGGAGAAAGATCATAGAACCTGTTTCATTATGCAAGAGTTTGTTTTATTGCCAGGACAATGTGCCCCACAAGTGGCGGGGGCAAATTGTGGACCGACTATCGAAGACTGCTGGAAGTGACATGGTGAGAAACCTCAAGGGCATCCAGGACAGAGCCGAGTCATGGACCAGTTTTTCCGGGTGTCATTTGCAGTTGTTGAGGTCAGTAATGCCAGAGCCATCACTCCACTTTATCCTAGATTTCAATAGCAACATGCAATTTCAGTCAATGGTTATGATTTGTGTGATGTGAAAGAAATGCATCAACTAAAGGTCAGCGATGGACGGTGATGGGCAGCTGCCCATCACTGTCCATCACTGGCCATTTGTTCATGAACTTTGTTTTACATCGCACAAATCACAAATATTGAGAGAAATTTGGCAATATCTTGCAAAATACTCCTGATATTTGGGGAGACATTGCAAAATATATTGAAATATACGTTACTCCACTGTGAATTTTATTGAAATCACATAAAAAATCAAAGATTATATCCATTGTTCAGGAAGGACCATTGATGGGCAGTGATGGGCAGCTGCCCATCACTGTCCATCACTGGCCATTTGTCCATGCACTTTTTTTACATCACAGAAATCACATTTTTTCATTGAAATTGGGCAAAATCTTGCAAAACAATGGCAAAATCAAGTGGAAAAATAGGTTATTCCACTGTGAATTTGAATCAAATCAGATAAAAAAGTACTCATTATCTTCATTGTTCAGGAAGGACCATTGATGGACAGTGATGGGCAGCTGCCCATCACTGTCCATCACTGGCCATGAGTTGATGCATTTCTTTAACATCACAGAAATCATGAATATTGACTGAAATATTCCAAAATCTTGGAAAACATTCGTGATATTTTTGGAAAAGTGACAAAATCAATTGAAAAATAGGTTACTCCACTGTGAATTTTATTGAAATCACACTAAAAACCAAACATTATATTCAATGTTCGGGAAGGACCATTGATGGGCAGTGATGGGCAGCTGCCCATCACTGTCCATCACTGGCCATTAGTTGATGCATTTCTTTAACATCACAGAAATCATAGATATTGACTGATATATTCCAAAATCTTGGAAAACACTCGTGATATTTTTGGAAAAGTGACAAAATCAATTGAAACGTAGGTTACTCCACTGTGAATTTTATTGAAATCACACTAAAAACCAAACATTATATTCATTGTTCAGGAAGGACCATTGATAGCTGCCCATCACATCACTGGCCATTTGCACAGGCTTTACTGACAGTCTGTCCTTTCAGGATTTTTTTTGCTAGGGTCTGTTTTGAGATGGTGAATGCAATCTCTACACATTTGGTCTTGATGTTTTGAGCTTGCCATTTGCTTGCTTGTGACCAGCGGATGTCAGAAGGGAGAAACCAACCATATGCATTCCTTTTATATTGTTTATGAAGATATTTTGATAACGGACCAAACCAGAGATCTCTGGGGCAGTCTTTCCAGACATGTTCACTTTCATCATACAACATCATGTTATTTCACAATAGATTGTGTGCACAAGAGGGTTAGGGGCACCAGGGAATATTTTGCCATGGATTATCCTTTGCAGCTGGAGAAGTTTACTTCCACACAACTCGCTGACATTATTGTGGAAGCTGCCTGCATTTTGAAAGCTCGGTCTGCCCCACAAGCAAATGATTCAAGCCCAACAAACAAGATACCGCAGGGAGATCCATGCCGTCAGGAAGCTGGTCAAGGATGTTTTCAAACCAACCAAAATCATTCCGGTGAGAGGCACCAAGCACAGGGGGAATCCGGCACCCAGGGGTCCGTGGCACCAGAGGGGAACTCAGCAGCAGAGGGGAACCCAGCAGCAGCGAAGCCAGCACCAGGGGAGAGCCCGACACCAGGGGCCAACCCCGGAGTGGGTTCCCAACAGCCCGGAGTGAGTCCGCGAGGTCCACAGCCATACAGTTTCACTGGCATACGAGGTCGATTTCCAGAAGGCGGACCCAAAG
>OMLO01004349.1_pt1 | contig 11838 bp, 6 predicted proteins | sample 1674811 | NCBI WGS metagenome assembly OMLO01 (sample SAMN06265003, study PRJEB25207) | coral metagenome | isolation source: Coral host | place: Mexico:La Bocana,Puerto Morelos, Mexico | collected 2008-11-13 | reverse complement strand
TGTCGCAATTGATGGTGGCAAAGGGACGTCTTGGGAAGATCAAGTTTCAAAAGCCATTTCAGGCAAGAAGTTGAACGTTTGCCGAAACACTGTCGTCTACACGTTTGACAGCTGTGAGAAGCGCATGGAACGTGCGTCCAAGCAGCCTTTGGACATGGTTGAAAACATTTCGATGCATTCAGTGGAACCCTTCAGCGCCAAAGTATCTGGATTGGATTTATTCAATTGTTGGTTAGGTCACTAGTCACTAGAAGCTACAACTCAAATTAAAAACCTTCCCCAAAAAGCTTGCGAAACAGGTCGGGTGGAAAATCAGTGGCTAGTAATTGACTTCAACTTCATGAAACAACAAACCAATTACTGTTTTTTGAAGGGCTCCGTTTTGGGAACGGTGGCCCCGAAAAATTTAACCTCGACTGCACTTTCAAAGAGAAATTTGAAACTTTTCCAGGACTTGTTTGTTTCAATTTGTCGTTAGAAACTTCAGGTCATTTCGCGTCCGACAGGTTTCTTTTAAACAAAGTACTGTGTTGTTTTTGCATGAAGGTTAGAACTGATCCCAGCAACCTGCCACTTAAGTCCTCCAACTTTAATAAGGTACAGCCAAGACTCTACTCCGAGTCCAACACGAGGGGCAATGCCATTGCCTGGCTTGCAAAGCCTCAGTGGAGCGACACAGCGGCTGTGTGGAGTCTTAGCATTGCTCAGAAGCGGGCTGTTTTTGGGCAATCCAACATGCCCCTTCCTGGTGGTCAATGTCCCGTAGAACATGAAAAAGAACCAAAAGGAAAGGATAGTGACATTGTTGCTGCATTTTGGCATGAGTCACCAGCAGCCCTAGCTGCAGAAGTGGCCCACTACTTGTGTGCCAAATCGATAGTGGATCTAACCCCTGGGAGTGGCCATTGGGCTTTGTGGGCAGTCAAGAAACGTATTCCTTACACAGGAATCACGATGACTGAAGTTCACCGTGACCTGTTGATGAAACGGTTGGTAACAAAGACCATTGAGGGCATGATTGACCCAAATGATGAGGATTTGTACGATGCTGCCTACACATCATTGGTGGAAAAAAAACAGCCAGCCCAGCCTGAGACTGCTGCCCCTACTACCCCAGCAACGAAGCCAAAAACACCAAAGCCGAAGACTACGACCAAGCATCCTAAGCCGGCAGCCAGTGCAGACAAAGAACAAGGCCCAGATGGTGCAGGAGGCACCACCCGCGAGGATCTGATGAAGAAGATCATCGAAGCCTCCGCCAAGCAGGACAATGCGGCTTGAAGGGCCAGGCTCTGGGTTTGAGCAATGTGTGATGTGGGCCTAAGAGAAACCAATTTAGTGAAGTATAGTCTGTTTTCAATTCAGTTTTACCAGGGTATTATCAGGGTATTGAAGCTGATTTTCTTGTTTAAATTTTCATTCCAACACAAAGGAAAAACAATGGTGAATCATGTTTTGCTGTTGCTGAAAGAATCCCCACAATCATTGCTCTTGAGATTTCTTCGATCATTCGATCAATAGGATCGCAATCCTGAAAGTCACGGATTAGTAGATTAGGCTTCTGGTAGCTTGAAATGTTTGCTACTGGAAAACCTTATGGGAAGTAGCTTCCAATCTTTGGTCGTGCAAATCGAACAGCTTGTCACGGGCCAGACAGTGGAGAGCAACGAAAATTCTTGGTGCATGTGTTTAAGCCGCTGCAAGTTAATTGGGAATGTCTTGTGTCGAGTTGTTTAGTATGTTTAGTAGCTGAGTTGTGTGAGGTAGTGCAAATGTAGAATCCGATTTAGTTGCCATGGAGATCAAAACATGGCCTCGGCCTTGCCTTTGAAAGAGCCAGTGCTTTGACCTGAAAAAACCTTCTATATCTTGAGCCGTTTTCAGTGCCCAAATAATGTTACATCATTAGTTGGTGTGAATGCCGGCTGCATCCAAGCATGTCCGGCCATCTGTGGTCAAGAAAGGTCGATCACGGTTTCCGTTGTGCAAGCAAGTGCGTATTCCAAACACTTCTTGTGTGTTCTACGGATCAGACTGCTCAGGTTTTGATGGTGGGGCCATCGCTTTGGGACGACTTGTGAAGTTTGATCACCTTTTTGGGTCTGAATGTGATCCCTCGTATTCTCAAGTTTTTAGAGCTTCCCACCCCGATTGCAAGATATTGTTCAATGATTGCACCCTTCAACGTGACCTTTTAGGTGCAATTGAGCCAATGAAGGAGATAGCAAAAGAAGGGAAAAAGACCACCTATGTATATACTGCTGGCTGGCCTTGCCAGCCGTATTCCAATGCAGGACTACGTCGGGGAATTGAAGACCTTCGGGGGCAAGTGATTTGGGGGATTCTTACAAGCATAACTGAAACCATGCCAGACATTTTTATCCTGGAAAACGTCAAGACTATTGCAACACACCAGAAGTTCAAAGATGTTTGGGAAGATATCCTACAAATTCTTGGGGCCATTCATTCGGGAATCTACTTCATTGAATGGAAGATCTTAGATTCGTATGAGTACGGTGGAGTACCGGCTGCTAGAGAACGTCTTTATCTGGTTGGTGTCCGAAAGGATAAGATGGTGAGACCATGGAACTGGCCCAGCTCTGTGAAGCCACCGTCACTAGATAGCATTTTGCAAAGCCGACAGCCAGGGGATTGCATCTCATTAGACAAGTTGCCAACAGGTGCCCTACAACACATTTTCACAGCTATGCAGATTGTGGAGGGGAAAGGTCATAATTGGAAGACTGATCCCTATGTTGTTGATATCATGTCTTCGCAAAAATTTGGGACACATGTCACCCACAACAAGATGCCGACGATAACGAAATCACATGCAGCCGGCCTATGGCTGCTACACAGGCAAGACAAGGTTCGTCTTGAAGAGGTGCTTGCTGCTCAAGGCGTCCGACAGAATGAGGTCGTATTTCCTGCCAGTGTGACAAAAACCAGAACTTTTGAGATGGTAGGGAATGGTTTTACCGCGACGGTTTTTGAAAGACTTTCAAGAACTTGCTCCCAGCCGTTGGCTGTGTTGTTTGAAAGAACTTGAAGGATCAGGGGCGTCACTTCGGCAAAAAAAGTCAGCTGTGCGGCCTTTTCTGTTGAACCAGCCATTTGTCCAAGATGCAAAGGAATGAATTCGAAATCATTTACATATAGGAGATCAAGACATATCGAGACATCATGTTCGATGTCATTGTTTTTTGCCATAGAGGTTCCTAAGCGTTTTCTTCAAGACTGCATTGCTTTCTAGGGCTGCACCAACTTGGTCTTCCACAAGTCTGCCGTAACCGGCGTAAGTTTTCTTGTCTCTGATCCGTGCGTAGGCCATCCCAACTTCCATACTTACTCCAGAATTTTTTAGGTCATTCACCATCCGATGTCGGCCAGAGTGACTCCGAATAGTTTCTGGATGTACTAGGCCATCTTTGATTGTGGGGTGAAAGGATTTCCTGGAGCTAGTGATGGCATGTGATACCAAGTCCTTTGTTTTGGGTATGTTGGGATTCTTCACCGAAGGAAACAAATAATCACCACTCTGACTTGGCCATTTCCAACTATCCGTAACTTTTTCAACGCCCCTGATACCACTGTTGCGATGACGTGTTCGTGTTTCTCCATGATCCCTCAAACGTCGAAGTAGTGGTAGCACCGTTTTCAAAAGCCACTTTCTAACCTGGATGGGGAAGGCGCTAATTGGGGCTTTGGGAGTTTTTCCTTCATTCCCCCCAATTTGGGAATCATGTGAGACGACTGACAAACATTGTATGAAAATTGTTGTACTGATTGTGATAGCTGTGACGTATCTTGAAAAGATGTTACTTAATTCTGAACTTGAATGTAGGATCTTCTCATCAACCAACCAGTTTACTTGGTTTTAATGGGATGGGACAATGTGTTTTGAAATTGATGATAGGGGCCTATGTTTGAGGATTTTTGAGGTTTACAAAATATGTTTTTTTTTGACTTGGCTTGCCTGTGGTTGGCGCTTGAGTGGGCGTATAGTTACGCATCTCCTCTTCCAATCGAAATCCTGTTTCTGAAGTCTCAAAACTTCCGTGATACGGCAGCACAAAATGTGAGTGAGAACCACTGCGACCCAAACCCAAGTAGGGCCAGTAGCTAGGAGATGTTTGGTCCAGGCACCCCACAATTTTCCAGGCAAACTAGCTGCAGGGCCTCTTTGAATCTTTGGTTTCTTTCGGGTGGGGCGAGCACGGGGCATGGCAAGTCAATCACGCAAACTATAGGACCAGATGAGCCAAATACTACCCATGACTCATGATCATGATGGCAGGTCGCTTTTTATGCAATGTGTGTCAACATAATGATGAGATGAACCCTAAAGATGTTTCCTTCTAGCGGGTACATTGCCTCTTCCAATTTGAGGAACCCTTTCGATATTTTTTCGGGAAGTCGCCTAAACTGGAATTAGGCGACTTCCCAAGATATATCCACAACTCTTCTGACTAACACCCATGACCCTGATTAGCGACATCCCATATCAAGTTACCTTGTTTTTTTGGCACGTCCTCACCCCCCCCCTTTTGGACAAGGGCACCAAACAATTGACAGTATAAAAGAAATGGGATATGATGGGAGATATGAGATTGTTAAGTTGTCGCACATCATGGTTGACGGCATCACCCGAAAAACCCTTTAAAACACAAGGGCAAAAAAACCATCCGACATCCACATGATAATGTGGCCTGTCCATTGGTGGTGGGACTTTGTGGCTGGGAGGTTGGATGGGAGTGTTGGAAGTTGAACAAATTTAGATAGTGTTCTTATGGCATCTGTTAGCCTCAAAGACTCAAAGAAAGAATTCGATCTTCGTATATAGTTCTTTCAAAGGCTTTTGCTCACTGCAAAAGTCTCTATGACTTGGGCCTATAGAATCGTTTCTGACAACCTTGATTGATTGAACTTTTTCTGATGACACAAACAAAATTTGCATCATTCAACTTGCTAGATTGTTTGTGACAACCTTGATTGATTGAACCTTTTTTCTGATGACAAAGTTGGCATCATTCAACTTGTGTGGTTTCGAGAAGCATTTTCATCGTACTACCTGTGAAAGGCCTACTAAGAAAAATCAAGCAATCGATGAATTGAAGAAAATCACACGTTGCGGACACTGCAAACAAGTAGGGCACTGGTGGAAGGAATGCCCGAAGAAGAACCGTGAGAAGGAAACTCACCACTTAGAGTCTGAGGAGGCGATCTTTTGTGGATGGATGGAAGAGCCTGCCAATGACCTATCCCCAGGAGAAGAACACCTGACCTGCAGCCGCATGAGCCAAGATCCACCTGAGGATCGCCAGGTTTTCAGTGAAGTTATCACTAGCTCGACGGTGATTGACGGAAATCGCCCCAGCGAGTTAGGATCTTATGAAGTTGTGTCTGCCCGAGCCGCGTATAATGACCGCAATGGGAATTCCCCCGAAATGGAGATCCACTTTGCGGAAGGTAGAGGAGATCAAACCCCAAAACCCCAAATTCTTAGGGAACCGGACATCCCCGAAGAAGCTTGTGCCACTATTGATACGGGATGCCAGAGAATGGCGATTGGCTATGATACTTTGCAAAAGTTGGCTAACTATCTCCCCAATGAGCTCTCTGTTGGTCTAATCCCTCAAGAACACCGCTTTCGATCAGTGCACGGACGATCAGCTACAACACACGTGGCATCCCTACCTACGAGTATCGGCCCTAAAGGTTCATTGCTTAGACCTGCAGTTTTTGAGAATGAAGAGAGTAGGAAGGCACCATTTCTGATCTCACTTCCCTTTTTGTTGTTTTGTCGAACGGTTTTGTATCTAGATCCGGATCGGGGTTTAAAGGCCTATTTCAGGAAACTCGATTTCACGGTTCCATGTCATTTAGGACCATCAGGAGCACTACGCATTCCGTTGTGTGAATTCACTAGTGAAAAGAAGCAGAAGTTGCAGGAAGCTCAGCAAGAGTTTTGCGAACGAACCGGAGAGTTTGAGGTGCTCAGAATCTCCGCCAGCCACGGTGATCGTAACCCCTTGACTCCTGACTCTTCCGATCGCCATGGAACCGCCGTCATCCAAGAGGAGCCGATCGCAGCAGACCCAGAGCAAATCAATGCAGGAGTGTTGGCTTCGTCTGGTGCTCAAGATCATGTTCCTACTCCGCAAGACGAGCGACCTGACCGTCAACCTGCTGAAGAACCCCTACTACATGGACGAGAACGACTACGAGCTGGTTTCTCTATGCTCAGCCCAATCCGGGAAGACCCGGGGAATATGGCGATCTCCGCCATCAATCTCACCAGCACCGAGCAGCCCTGCCCCGAGTGTCCAGAGCAGTTCATCGGTGAGGCTACCGATTCCCAAGCTACCGGAATTCCTCCGGGATCCCAACCAAGCGGGAGAACACTCCCTGGCATACCCGCAAGCTCTACGTCAACACCAAGATCTACTGGACCCAGCAATGAGGATGGAGATCAACAGTCCACCGATCTGCCTATGCCAGTTGACATGCCTGCTACGTCTATGCCAGCGGGGAGGAAGCAACTTCCATCGACTCTTTTGGAGGTGCCCGAAGGCAGTGGGAGACCAGTGCGAATTCTTCCAGTGGTGCCAGAACCAGCCAATTTGGTCGGGCAGCATCCAGGACGGCCGCCAACCGGGAAAGATCTACGACAAACGCCCAGCCGAGATTGTCCAGAATGTCCAGCAGCAGTGCACTCACCCGAGGACATCGCGAGCCGGAACCAATGCCTTCAAGAAGATCACTCGCTGTGTGACATGTGGCAAGGTGCTGAGCGAGGAGTACACGGAACTATCCAAGCAGACCAAGAACCACCGGATGAAGAACAACTGAGAGAGGCCTGCAGGATAGTGAACTCCCCGGATCGAAAGAAGAAACTACAGCGAACTGTCAAACAGGCGGTTTCGGCACTGAAGAGTGCTGAAGCCATGTGGCAGGAGCTGTCGTTTTTGATTGGAAGTCAGGAGAATTCACAACCTGAAAATGCCATTGATGTTTTGCGGGCTAAATGCCTTCCTGACCAGCAGTCGCCTGACCGACGCTGCAAGAAATCACTGAAGCAAGCTGCCAACCTTCTAGGAAGACCTGACATGAAACCCCAGGTTGTGGCTGAAATTTTCAACCCCAAACGTTTTGGTAGTCAAGCTAAATCCACCGGACTTCGCGAAGGAGAAGCTTTTGATATTTTGCTTGGTCACAATCTGCTTGATGCCAAAGAACGTAATAGGGTTAGGCAGTATGTCAAAACGAATAAACCTGGTTTGACTTGTGTTGCACCACCATGTACCTTATTCAGCATGTTACAGAACTTGAATCTTCGACATTTAGATACTCGTGAAAAACTTTTGGAACATGCTAGAAAACTCACGGAAGCTAGGGTTTTACTTGATTTTGGAATCGAAATATGCAGCATGGTAGCTGAATATGGAGGCTCCTTCTTGTTTGAACACCCCTTGACATCTAAGGCTTGGAAGGAACCTAAGGTGCAACGTTTGATGAGTGATCTTAGGAACAAGCTGGCCAAGAACGACCAGTGCGTCTTCAACCTAAGGTCTGCTACCGGGGAGCTCCACAAGAAGCCGACAGGTTGGCTAACGAACAACAACGAGATCTACAAGGCCCTGAACGTCCGCTGTCCAGGCAATCACGACCATGTTCCTATACTTGGAGGAGGACCAGGAGGAAGTCGATCCAAGCAGGCTCAACACTACACACCTGAGCTAGTCAGGACGGTGCTCGTTGCATATCGACGATCCTTGCAAGAGAAACAGGAGATCTATATCACCACGTCAGAGCAGTACTTGGAAGAGTGCGACTACGCTGATCGAGTGGTCTACTACACCGACGTGATTGACGAGAACGGCGTGATAACGAATGTGCAGGTCCCGGAAGAGAATGCAGTTGTAAAGGACGTGAACGTCTTACAGAATGACGTGGTTATCTCGAATGTGGACGCTGTACCGAACCATGAGGACCAGGACCCTGTCGAGTGCTATGCGAACGAAGGAGACGACAAGGCTGAGGAGGCTACGGAAGACGACCCAGACGCCGACCCAGAATCAGGAGAACCATACCGGCTTCTACCCCGAGAACGACCATTCAGCGTTGAACAACTCGTTCGACGTGCCCACAATGGCCTAGGCCATCCAGCTCCTGACAAGCTTGTCAGGATTCTCAAGGAGGCGAAGGCATCACCCGAGGCAATCCAAGCAGCTAGAGCTTTAAGGTGCGAAATTTGTGCCAAACACCAAGCCACCAGACCATGCAGAGCCGCCGCTCCACCCCGGGAACTAACGTTCAACCAAGTGATCGGCGTCGACACCGTATGGCTACCAGGACCAGTCCCAGGCGGCAAACACCGGATGGCATTGAATGTCATCGACTGGTGTTCCAGATTCCAGCTTATGATCCCACTTCGGGATCATACCCCACTTGGTGCTAAGCGAGCACTACTCCAGTGGATCCGCCTGTTCGGGCCGCCAGAGAGGGTCTATGACGACCTAGGGAAGGAATTTCGAGGAGCCTTCGCAGACTTTATGGATGAGCAGTCAATCTTCTTGGACCCCTCATCCCTCGAGACACCAGAGCAGCGAGGCATAACGGAGAGAGCAGGAAAGATCTTTAAGGAAGTGTTGGCAAAAACACTCTATGAGGTATCCTGTGAGGATTGGGACACCTGGGAGGAGACTGTGATGATCGTCAATGCTACCCTTAACCGACTGACCAACCGGTCAGGGTTCAGCCCATGCCAACGCGTCTTTGGCTTTAACCCACGACTTCCAGGAGGACTGATGACTGGAGGTACCAACGATTCCAGCACCGCATCCCGTTACCAGATGGGCGACGCTGCCGTCCAACGATCCATGCGGATCCGCCAGGCCGCTGCAGTAGCCTTCCACAAGGCTGACTGCAACCAAGCCCTCAGGAATGCACTTCAACATGGCCCAAGAAGGAGAATTGACTACGAAGTTGGCCAGATTGTCTACTTCTGGAGAAAGGGAATGCAAGGAGCATTGAAAAACAACAGCAGCTTTTGGAAAGGACCTGCCAAGGTAATTCTTACCAGCCCACCCAACAGCGTTTGGCTGGCTTACCAAGGCTTTGTTGTCAAGGCTTCACCGGAACATCTCAGGATAGCATCCGCTGAGGAGAAAATGACCCTTACCGGATGGATAGACGACATTGTCTCCACCCGGAAGCAGCTAGAGGAAGAGCCAAGTAAGGGATACATTATCCTCGAGGACCCGCCACCGCCAGAAGAGAGAGCACCACTATCCGAGGATGTGGTACCCAGATACTGGTCTTCTTCTTCGCCATTGGAACTGGGTTCGTAGGGCTGGTCTGGTATACTCGGGAGTGGTCCGAGTAGCGGGTCTTCTTCTAAATTTTCTGGTGGTTTGATTTCGACATCAAACCTGGGCTTCTTGGCAGCTCGGAACTCGATCTGGTCGGCTGGTGTCTTACCAGAAATCTGGACGGAGACACCAGCAGACATCCAGAAGGAGAACCAAAACCAGCGTGAAGAGCCAGCAGACATGGAGATCTCAGATGAGGAAACAAACCAACCCGATCGAGGAACCATCCGAGCCGTAGAACCCAATCCCGCAGAGGAGGATGAACCACCGAGCAAGAGAGCTCGAAACCAGTTCCTTGAGATCTACCATACCAAGCTGGAGAACTTCAACGCCCAGAGACAACGGAAGGAGGTTAAGATGAAACAGCTTAACCAGGATGAACAACGAAAGTTTCACAAGGCTATGGCCAAGGAAGTTCGAAACAACTTCGAGTCAGGAGCGTATCGGCTCCTAACACCCCAGGAGTCTGAGAGAATCAGGCGAACCAAACCAGACAAGATCCTAAAATCCAGATATGTCCTGACCCAGAAGCCCGTCGAACCCGAGGAAGTCGACAAGACACAGAAGGAAGGACTCCTGATAGAAGATACCGATTGTGGAGTCTGCAAAGCCAAGGCCAGACACGTGATGCAGGGATTTTCGGAACAAGGATCCGAAGATCTTCCGTCTACGACTCCCCAGGTTGCCAAGGACAGTGTGATCTTCGTGCTGCAGAACCTATGCAGTCGGAAGTGGGAGATTGGCAATTTGGATTTCACCCAGGCCTTCCACTCTGGTGACCAGATTACACGAGAACTTTACTGTGAGCAGCCCTTGGAAGGACTTCCAACGGCCACCAACCGACGCCAGCTGTTACAGCTCCAGAAGACGTGCTATGGGCTCACTGACGGACCATACCAATGGTACTGTCATATCAGTCGAGTTCTATCTGAGCTTGGCTACCAGGTTAGCAAAGCAGATCCATGCCTGTTCTTTCTCCATGCCCAAGACCAGCTACAAGGACTTATCGCCCTTGCCACCGATGACATGATCCATGGAGGCACCGAACAGCATTGGGAACGAATGAAGAGCTTACAGGAAAGATATAAGATGGGAAAGTTTGCAACCGGCGGAGGAGGCCGGTTCGCAGGAAAGGATATCAACAAGAATGAAGATGGAAGCTTTCTGATCCACCAACAGTTCTATATCGAGGAGAAGCTCGAGAACCACAAGATCCCCCGAGACCGAGCCCGCCAACGATACTCCAAGTGCACACCTGAGGAGATTACCATCCTTAGAGGATTGATTGGAGGTATCGCTTGGGTTGCCAAGGAGACCAGACCAGATATAGCCGGACGAGTCGCACTACTACAACAGTGCATGCCAGAACCGCAGGTCCACCACATGATTGAAGCTAACAACATCATTGCCGAACTGAAGAAGACACCAACGGTGGGGATACTTATCCAACCGATCCCGATCCAACACCTGAGAGTGGGTGTTGTCACTGATGCTTCCTGGGGAAACACTGAGCATGACAAGGCCTACTTGGAGGACAACCAGACCGACCAATGGGAGGAGACTCCTACCACTTGGATCAGGCACCACCATCTACCAAGAAAGCTCCTGTTCCACCCAGCCGCAGCACCAGGTGGCCCCGACTTACACCAGATTAGCATGGCCCGCACCAGCTACATCAACGAGGAGACCTATGAGGACGATTGGAATACCCGAGACAGCATCCGACCCATGACCAAAGAATGGACCGGCCAGACGGTCTTTCAAAAGAGCAAGATCGACAAAGAGAAGCAGAAGCCGATCAATGAGCGTTACTTGCAGTTGAACAAGACCGGCAGTCAAGGAGGCTATTTGGTCATCTACTACGACGACCGGATGGAATATTCGGAGGAGCCCTGCATGATCACGATTGCAGCCTGGAAATCATACAAGCTGAAACGATGCACAGTCAACACCTTGTCTGCCGAATGTCAGTCGATGTTGCAAGGCATAGGACAAGTTCACTGGCACCGCTTTCTTATGTGTGAGACCCAGAATGTCAACCTCGAACTACATCAATGGGAAGCTCAACTCTCCAACCTCCCGTTCATTGCCGTGACAGATTCTCGGTCATTGTATGACACCATCAACAAGTGCCGGAATTCTTCGGCGCATATTGATGACAAACGAACGGCTATTGATCTTAGTATCCTCAAAGGTGACCTGGTACAAACAAAAGGGCAAGTCCGGTGGATAGAGGGGAAAAACATGATCTCCGACACGTTAACCAAAAAGATGTGTTCCTCCTTCCTCCGTAATGTTATGGTTAGGGGATACTGGTCATTACACGAAAACGGTTTCAAGGCTCTGGCAGACTTGCATATGTTATGGGCAACATAAAGTTGCGCCGATGTGGATTTTGTACAGACAGCATCATTGCCCATAACATGTCATCAGCGTTGTTTCCACTCCGTGACCGCTACTCTCA
>OMLO01004348.1_pt1 | contig 11838 bp, 14 predicted proteins | sample 1674811 | NCBI WGS metagenome assembly OMLO01 (sample SAMN06265003, study PRJEB25207) | coral metagenome | isolation source: Coral host | place: Mexico:La Bocana,Puerto Morelos, Mexico | collected 2008-11-13 | reverse complement strand
ACCCGGAAAATAAGCAAAATGGATTTTCTTTAGCTTTAGGCTGTAAACGCTTTTAATTGTAGCATTTTCTCGTTGTTGACGGGCTAAATTAAAGACTACCCCTTCTGCCCTCGAAATATCACACAAAATTTTGAAGAAACGAAGAAACGCCCAGGAACTAGTGAACAAAGTATTTTGCTCATGCTCTGAAAGAAATCTTCACTTTATCTGAGAATAGCTTCTCAGAGGTTCAAAACCAGAAGGAATATCCTCTTTGCTTATTTTTGTTGTCTTTTTCGTTGTTGTTGTTTTTTTCTTGTTTTGTTTTGTGCTTTTGTTATGGACACTTTTATCCTGACAAGAACTGACCACAGCAAACGAGACAATGACAGTTCCCCCAGATAGTCGGTCACTCCACATTGGCAAACATGTTCATATCTACTTGATATACGAAGTTCTCAAGCCCACTAAGCATGTAGCTATAATTTTTCAGTTCCATTTTTTTGCACTTCTGTCCGTATATTTGCTCTACATTCAACACTCAGTAAGGAGTCCGTCACTTCATCTTCTGTAAAGTTTAACCTTGATCTCCTTAACTATAAATCTACATTTTCATTGAAGATGGGTTGCTAATGACTCCTATTTATGGCACCTATTTCTACCATTGCCAACTCTCTGTTTTTGCTTTCCTTTCCATGTTCACGTATTGCGCATGTCTAACTGCCATGTGGTGCCCACTCACTCTTCTTATTTACTCAGGTATTCACTCGGATATCTCTCGCTCATTTAATGAATGAGCCACTCAGTCTCTCGTTCGCTCATTCTGAGTCAGCCAGTAAGTCTGAATCATTCAAATAGTCATTCACCTAGACTCTACACTTAAAATTTCTAAAAAGACAAATCATGATTCATGCTGTTCAGGTAAAGAAAATTTTTTTACCTATATAATTCCTCCATTTTGTGTGTTTGGCTCGTTATCATACTGTAACTATGTATCCCTATAATTTAGAAATCAGCAAGAGCACCGTCTCATCTGGTACAGTGAACCTGTTTGCCAGTCAGATGACCAACAATCCTGCGATCAGTAGTCCTGTTCCTCAACCTGCGCAGATGACTCCAGGCGTGTCCCGGTCTGATCTCTTATCAGGTAAGCAATCCCATAAAGGGGAAAATTACCCAGTGTCAACCAGTGTCTGGTACCGCCTCATTGAGCTAGCCACACTGCTGGTTCACAAAACAACCGAAACAGGTCACAAGTACACTTGCCGAATTCTTAGGGGTAACTGGGAATATGGAGTGACCAAGTCCCATGTGTTTATTGTGTTGTACAAGCATTACTTTCCACAAACAGTAGAAAGTTTGCTGCAGATTTTAGCTTTGGACTTAACAAGGCAAGAATTCTCTATTATCCGTCCGTGTATTGTATATTATTGGCGTAGGAACTCTTGTTATTGTTGTTTCAATAAGAAATGAGTCTGGCTTGTTGACAATAATGATCTGATTTTTTACTTCAAAAAGAAACTAACAATCAAAGACCCGACAATCCCGCGCTCGCAAATCCAGTCCCACAACCGCCACAGATGAACCCAGGCGTGTCCCGTTCAGATCTCTTACCAGGTAATGAGTCTCGTTTCGATTTTGTCAGATCATCCAAGTCTGAACCACCTCTGAACGAACCACTAGACATTAACAGGTCATAAAAGTACATTTACGTATATATTTGAGCGGTCAATGGTGGTATAGGCTTCAAAGCAAAGAGAAACATGAGTCTAATTAAATTACAGAAACATATGAAGGACGTCGTTTGTAATTGTTATCAACGAGTATCTACTGAAAATTACGATTCTCTCTTTGTCGCCATTTTCGTTTGTTGAAGAAATAAACACTATAATTTTCCAGATTTCGTACGTTTGATATGACTGAATTAGCAATTTCCTCAACAGCTGCCAACAATTTACCAACGGATAGCACGGACACTGACAATGCAGCAGCTTCCATCAACGAGGCACTCACAAGCCCCTCTATACAATCGCAGGATCAGCACTCCTCTGATCCTCTGTTTGGCTCACTGAATTCAAAAATCACCACGTCACTGGATAGTACAGATGAAACGCCAAGCGATGATCCAATGGACAAGTTTTTCTCTCCAGAAGTGCAAATTTCGGGAAAAATACCCAGTGGTGATAACATGGATGGTGGAATCGCCGCTCATGGAGCCTTCCGAGGACAGGTTTCTAAACCAAGTGGTAAGGAAAATTTGGTTAGCAATTCGTCACCAACACGGGTTGAAATTACAATAACAATTAGTACTGCAATTCTCATAAAGTGTGACAAAAACTTAGCTCTTATATTCCTACAATTTTCTACATTAATTGTCATTATAATTTCAACCCGTGTGGTATTTTTGTGAAAATGACGTCATTTACTCAAATTCTTAACCAAGACTTGGAACAAGGAAATTAATGGCGGCCGTAAATTCTCGGAAATAAAGTTCCAAAAAACGTGAATTCTAATGTTCGCAATAGATTACAATTTGGCAAGAAAAGACTTAGAGTGTACACACTGAATCCATTCCATGTCCTCCCATAACTCTTTTCAAAGCTATTGACAAGCTTTTCTACCTTAACATTCATATCCCCAGTTATAATTACCATGTCGCGCCTGTCTATCTGTTCAGTTTCTCATAGAAGTCTTCCTTTGTTTGCTCGTCCACTCCATTTGTTGGTGTATATGCATCTATCAATGTCAGCTTTATATGTTAAGATTATCCTCTCATTTATTATGTCATCATTAATGCTACGCCTTGTATGTGTCGATCATTATTTTCTCGCCATCTCTTTTAACATCATACCACAGATTTAATACCATCATGAATCGGTATAAGGAGGGTGGGTTATGAGAGAAAGTTATCGTTAGATATTTGATAATTAGTCCTGCACGTATTAACCAACAAGAGAAATATTTATAATATGTTTCAGACACAGACACGCCATCCTCCGACACAGAAGAAGGAACTGCAAAAGAAAAGATTCAAGCTCCAAGTTCAGCCTCGGTCCTTCCACCACTCCATCACGACGCGGAACAGGCCCAGAACTTGCCACCACTGAATCATGGAATAGAAGTGGCTGGCGCTTTACCCCCACTCAATCATAACATCGAGACAGCCTCACCTTTGCCTCCACTGAACCATGGAAAGGAAACAGCGGAGAATTTACCACCCCTGATGCATAGCATTGAACAGGCGAGCAATCTACCACCGCTCAACCACGGGAATGACGCTCTTCAGAGTTTTCACAGTCTGCCACCTTTAAATCATGGAGAAGAACAGGCCGAAAACCTGCCACCACTGAATCACGGAATCGAAAATAATGGTTTACCACCTTTGAATCATGGCAATAATGAGGCGGCAGTGTTGCCGCCTCTTTTGCATGGCGTGGAGCAGGCTAAAGAAGCTCCAAGTCCTAGCTTTGAAAAGCAATCTTCACAAAATGTTGATGCTTTAGCTTCTTTCACATCGCAGGTTGAAAATGCAGCGTCATCAAGTGACAATGGTAAGCAATCTTATCCAAAGTTAGCTTTAGACCTAAATGGGGTGGGAAGAGGTTCTTTTGTAATGCCAAAAACTCACAATGCTGACACTGGGAATTCTTACCTACCACAACAAGTTCTGAACCAGTCTTCTTCAAACAACGGAGCTTTTTTGCTCAGGAATTACTACAATATGATGATACCAGAGGTTCAAGGGAAGGAGTTTATAGATCGACCCGTAACGATTCCTAACGTTAAAAACAAAACAGTTGACCAGCCTGCAAATAGGAAAGAAATTCCATCTCCAGAATGGGTCGAAAATGCGCAGTCAAAAGGTTTGGTTCCCTACGCATATGACGATACAAGAGAACTTCAAAATCTTCTCACTGCTGACCAAATATCACAAGGTATGACGACCCCAACTACTTCAGTGAAGTTTGGAATCCCTGGCACATCAGGTATAAATGCTTGTTCTGAATTTCGAGCTTCCCAACTGTTTCCATTTGCGATAGGCTACCCTTTTCACGTGGTCTTTGCATTATTTCTGTCAAATTTCGATGCCGCTGACAAGTTTTAACAAATTTGAATATCCATCATCGAGACATCTTGGTTAATACTCGAGATTTTTATTCTATAGAACGAAAAGTATGAACATATACTGTATATAAAGATGAGTTTCTGGGGTCGGACTAGTTCAAAAACATTCAATCGCTACTCGGAGTTTCATGCTTCTAATGAAGCAATCACCAGGCAACTGACAACAATAACGGTTACATGTAAAGATATACAATTTTGAAAATTACTAGCGTGACATGTCGGGATGTGATTGGACGGCAAAAATCCTGGGGTGAATCTATATCTCTCTATTCAAAGCTCTGGTTTTACCATTGAGCACTTTTATAGCACATGAAGTCTTCAGTTATTTCACTATTAGTTATATACTGTATATATACATATTTTTTGACTTACACTGCACAACAATTTAGTTGTAAGGCAGAATAATTTTGAACGTTTACAGAAAAAATAATAATACCTTGAACCGTTTATAAAATGCCAATTCGGTTTTAATCAAAAAATAGAATTAAGAGCGCAACATTATCATCAACAACAGGAACAGCAAGAGATCCGCTAGCAAATTTTCTGCGCATCTGGCAGACAAATTCTACAAAAGATTCCAATTCATTCCCATCAAAGAAGTGGCTCGATAACACCAACAACAGGAATTTTCCAACTGGTAACACAGTCGCTGCAAACCCGGCTATAAAGAATAAAGATGTTTCAGGTAACGAAAAGAACAGAACATCACTAAAGCTGGAAATTGCAAAAGAAAAGGCTGAAATAGTGGATTCGTTAGGGAAGCTAGAAAAGGGTTTAGAAGATGCTCTCGCTGAAACAAGAGAAAACGTACCAACGCCGCAACCCAACGGATACAACTTTGCAAACAGGCAGCCGTTCCAAGTTCCTACTCCTGGTCCATCTAACTTCCAAACGGTCGGAGTTGGAAGATTCGTTGGATCTGCTCTTCAATTTAACCCAACGTTCAATAACCTAACTAATACTGGGAATCCCCACATTAATTCTCTTAAATCAACTGACGTGTCGCATACCCCTAGTGTTGGGACTAATTCAATAATTAATAATTATAATACAGTCCTGGGTAGTCCCCAGGAACCAATTTTACCCTATTTAACAAATGTAAATCAACCAATGGCTAACGATGAGTTCCAAAGACAGCGCCTGGCGCCTAATCAGATAGCTAACGAATTGACATCAAATGTAAACCTGCAAACGCAAAGCCTGCGATTTAATCAAGCAGCGGCTAAACCAAAGAGTAATGGACTTTCCCAGATACAGAATCTGGGTCTTAACGCGGTTGCTAATCAACCTAGAAACGGTACAGAATTTGATGACGGTAATCCAGTAACTAGCCAACCTCCATATAACAATGAGTTTAACTTACCTAACGTTCTCTCTCCTAACCAGCAGTATGTTAACCCATATCTTAAACCAGGTGAAATGATACAGAGCTACGTTGGTAAACCTCCCTTGACTCCCCCTCTTGAGCATGCGTATCCTTTGAGTCATGAGCATGAGGCTCTTCTTCCGCCATTAAGTCACCAGCAACTTCCGCCTCTCAACCACAATGACTTGGTAGCAACCGAAACCTCCAGGTATACCGGAAGTGACGTTAATGCATTCCCGAACCAAGGTAAGAATTAATTTTACCATGACCAATCAGGAAGGCAGAACTTAAAGCAAATATGCCTGATAATCATCTAGCCGATGCTGGAATGTTCTGTTGTCGTTCTTTAATAAAATAAGTTGTTGCTGTCAGTGTGCCCAACTTATGTATCGTGTAGTTGTTTTGGTTAAGATGTCAATGTTATGAAGCAAAACATTATTACTAAACTCTGAGAGAAATTGAGCAGTTATAGCATAATTTGTAAGATGTTATTTAACAGCAGTATGTCACATTAACAACTAATCACTAAAGCAGCTCCAGCATAGCTTTTTATCAAACATTCATTAAGTGCAAATAGTTACTACAAACCTCCTATTAAGAAACAATCAATCCAGGTTTTATAGTTCATCGGAACGTCGCTTTTATAATGGTAGACATGAACAACAAACGTCATTTAACTGAACAAGACATTTTACGCGATAACCTTTTGAAAACAGGTCAAGCAAGGTCCAATCCTGCGCCGCCAATATATCCCTTTACCATCCCCCCTGAGGGGCAACAGGAGAACCAAGGTTACCATGGTTACCAAGGAAGCGAAAACAACAACGATGCCATAAAGGTACTTTCACATTGTTACCTGTATAAACCTTTTTTCAGTGTTCCAGGCTCCATTTTTAACTGGGAAACTACCCTTAAACAACAAAAATCCATATCAGTAAAACTGTAACTAACTAACATTAACTCATTCTTTTCTATTTTTTATGAAGACCAGTTCCCAGGCGTCAGCCCGAGGATCACTGCCATCCCAGTCTCAATATTATCCACTCACTAAATCAGCCAATAAGCCTCAGGTAAGCTAACAGTGGAACAATAATGGCTAAAGGGGATGGGGTGGAAGCAGGGGAACAAGAGGGGAATTAGATCACATGTTTAACCAAGTACGTTTACCTTAGTCTTATCTAGTCTTAATCGTAAGTATAATCACAGTATTATGTCTCTTTAAACTCCAGATCTGATCACCTTGTTTTGGGTTGATTTGCCTCTTGAATGTCATAAACGACCAAATACTAACCCTGTCTATGGAAAAATCAATGAAATAATGTTCAGTGACACTCATGATAATTATCTCTTTAATTCTTTTATGTAAATGTTGACTCTCTCATAATCATAATCATAATCATAATCACAATCACAATCACAACCATAACCATAACCATGATCGTAATCATCATAGGGGTAACCTTATCTACTGTAATCAGCTAACTTTTCTAATCAAAACGGTTTACTCTATTCAGCGGTATATATAAAACAGTATGTGCTCTTATATGATTTATTCCTTATTCGAATTTGCTTTCCCGAAGTTTCAGCGTTCTTGGCGCTTCTATCTCTTCTCATAAGAGAGCGTAATTTGTGTTGTGAATGGTATTAAATTACTGTGATGTCAACAGCCTGCTGTTACTCGTCAATGGTTTCCTGATGGCGGACAACCTTATCCAATCCCATTGCCACCGGAGGGAGTTCACCACGTTCCAATAGACACGAGCGACACTGTAAGATCAATTAGGAAACAACCTTAGTTTTAAGAGCGTAAAGGCACACCTAGAGTCTTCAAATCAAAACTGAATAACACTGTTTTTGCAAAAGCAATAACTTTCCTTTTCTATTTCATAACAGAGTATAGTTGAAACAATTCATTTAGTCATTTGAAAACTAAGAAGCCGACGAATAGTCCTCCCCTGTTTCTGATAGTCGAAACAACGCGATTCGTTGATCCAACGGTATCGGCAATTTTACCATGTTGTTATGTATGCACCGATCAAATCGAAATATCAATATCCTTCTCTTGGAAATCAATTTCACGAATTTTTGTCACAAAGAGCGTCCTTGTTTTCCATAAATGCCAAATTTCCATTGAGATTGAACGGCATTGCTAGCGTTGTTAACATTGAATGACAATCTATCTGCGGGTACGTGCATACGCCAATCTATCTTCTTAAAAATTCTTCTTCTCCTTTAGCTTGTTCTTTTGCCTAAATGAGAAAAATGCATAAATGATAGTTGGGTAAAGCAAATGTCCCTTGCAAGATGTATTAGTTGGATTAGTTTCGTATTTTTCAACCGTGACAATAATTTCGTTCGGTGATTTGGAAAGGTTTTTCAGTCCTTGTTCGAATTACCCGCTCATTTAACTCACAGTCACAGTGTTTTTGCTGCGTGAGAAGTTGCGCTGTACCTGAGATTCATAGGATAAACTCAAACTGTTTTTTACAAAACGAAAAGAAACAGAAATTGCCCCAGGTTTTTACAAATTTTCAACGTTTCTAACTGTAGGGGAATTCGAGAAAGTCGAATTCCCACAAGATGTCGGGTGGAATACTGATTTTTCGATTTGATTAGATAGTAAAAATGACATGTTAATAAGATCTTATGTGTAAAAATTATGCACGAGTATCGAAAACTTAATCGATTGAAGATGAGTGTTTAAAGACAAACTAAGCTTAGCTTGTATCATTTTATTGCCGCATTGGCATGCAGCCGATTGACAGCCAGTTGTTGGAGGATCCAAGTCCATTCCCGTTGCCTCAATTGCCAATAGGATGGAAGAGAGGACAAAACAATAAACCTGTAAGGCCATTAGCGTTAAGCAGTTGATACAGAGAACATCTTTACTTCTCCTGAGTCACTCCTGTTAAGCTTAAGTAAAAACAACAGAACTATTTCAACATGGTGCGTGGAAACGTCCAAAACGTTCGCGAAGTCCATGTCATGCATATTGCTCACTTCATGCATATTATACGCTATTGAACTTCGCAACATTCCCTACCACGTCCATCAAGGTCATAGCCATCTTGTTGCATTTACCATGTGCACATTTATCACGTCATAACAAACCGTATTGCTTCTCGACGCTCTAAACACTATATAGGAACACATCAAGGTGTTATACTTCTCTCTGTGTTATTGTTACAAACAGAAACCGTGTGATAACGGTGATAACTGGTGTCCTTACCCGTGGTACCCAGTTCCACTCCCACCAGAGGGACAACAAAGCGATCCAATCAACCAAAGGACTCAAACAAACGTCAATCCAGCTAGCAATATTGGAAAAAAGAACTTGATTCGACCTAAACCAGGTAGGACATTAGTATGGAGCCAAAGGTTCCTTGATAGTCTTTGATTTAATGGCTGCTATTAAAATTATAATCAATGTTCTAGAAGGTTCAACGCCATCATTTTGAAAAACCATTGAAGTATAGCAGGTCTAAACAACTGTAGGAAAAATGTTTTGTAAGTAAAGTTCATGGCTGTTTAACCGGATATAGTATTGATATAGTATTTTCAACAAATGACTGGGACAGGAAAAAAAAATTTTTTTATGAAAATTTTCAAAAGTAACGGAATTTGTAACGTGAAATCTCTAATTCTTCTTTACAGCCGGAAATGAAAGGTGCCTAACTACTTTTTGATCGTTACTACGAGAAGGATTTGGTGTAATTAATTGGTATAGATTTTCCCCTCGGCTATTTGTATTATTTATTTGAGACACAAATACGACTTACCTGCCTATTTATCTTTCTTCCAGAAACTGAAATTTTGTTTTTAAACTGTCTGGTATTTAATCATCTTTTAATTTCAGAAGACGGTAAACAATGGATATGTTGTTGTTTTTATTTCAGACCTTCAATGTGGCGCTGGTTGGACTGGAGCTCTCGGTGACTTTGGTTCATTTTGCTACAAGGAGATTTTCGAACATAAAACATGGGACAACGCCCATCACACGTGCAAAAGCCTTGGCGGTGATCTCTTCAGCGTGACTAACGCCTATGAACAGCGTTTTCTTGAAAACTTCACTAATATTGAATCTTGGTTGGGATATCGGGACAAATCCCGAGACGGGACGTGGACCTGGAGTGACTCAAGTTTGTCCGTGTTTACAGACTGGGACAGCAGTGCTAAGGACGATCACGGCAAAGGTCGAGACTGTGTCTTGCTAAGTTCTCAAGAAGGCAAATGGAAAGACGCGTCATGTTCACAGACTCATGAATACCTTTGCAAGAAAAAAGCTGAGGGTAAGGATATTTGGTAGACTATGATCAAGTTAATCACAATCTTTTTAGTGTGAAATTCTCCTTAATTGCTCTCCATTTCACTTTTTGATCTCTCGAAAAGAGAATATTCATTGTCAGTTCTACAGAACAAAAGAGGTCATCGACGTTCTCCAACTGCTTCGATCCGTCTGAACTAAACACCAACACCCACATTACTAATCTACGAGTTTCAATCTTTACATTTACTGATGCTGTTTTGGCGCATTGATACATTTTGAAATATCTTTGTCGTGATTACAGTTCTAATATTTTGGTGAAATTTAGATTGCATTAAAGGCTGGAAGAAGCTGACCCTTAACTCGGTCCGCGGATGCTATAAATTATTCAAAGAACCAAAAACGTGGGAGCATGCACTGGTGGCATGTATGGATGAGCAGGCGTCATTAGCAAGTATACTTAGTGATGATGAGGAAACCATGATATCACAGGTAGAATAATATGTACATCAAAGAAATTGGTACGCAAATTGATCTTAATTCTTGGGAGGATTAACTTCCGCTCGATTGGCTAACCTGAATTGCAAATACAACTTAGGCAATTGTTTCTGACTTTTTAAATTGGTCTGTATGGAGTTGCAGATTGCCTATAAAGTGGTATAAACATCAACTCATCATGTAGCTTAACGAAAGCTTTGTCCTCAATAATTCCATTTACAGAATTAATTTTTAACATAGGACATGGAACGAAAGGCGAAATTTACGTACAGTAGTCTGAATGCATGTCCCACTGTATTGGTTAGCACCTAGAATTTATATAAAACCTGGTTATATTACTAATTTTCCTTTCTTACTTCAGGTGAGGACTAACGATAGTTACTTGCCTACATGTAGGTTTATTCTAAATCCGACTTCTGGATTGGTTACAATGATATTGACAACGAGGGAGACTGGGTCTGGAGTGACCGTATGACGTCTTCTTATACCAACTGGGACGACAAATCACCTAACAATGGCGGTGTGTCATGCGCAATAGTGACGAGGACTGGAAAGTGGCACGACGAACCGTGTCAGAGCCAGTATAGCTTTATTTGTAAGAAACCAAGTAAGTGGAAAAAAACTTATGATAACATGAACGAAAAACTCAACAAAATATTCTCTAAAACATTTAAGGTATTAGTTGCTTTAAAGCTGCTCAAAATAAAGTTTATTTTTTTACAACAACAATAATTTGTTTTCTTGAGATGATCGGGCTATTCGCTTAAGATAAAATTAATTCGTTTTGAAATACCTAGTTGCTTAAGATTATCCCTACATCTTAAATCCTTCAAAGGAATATATGTAAAACCATTTCTGGTTCAGGTGCCCTGCTACCAATTTAAGTATCACGCGGAGGTCGACCAGCAGGCACTCTCTGGGTAGTGCTTTCTTGAAAACTTTATTGTTTAAAATAAGTTTAATGTCAAGCCCCATGCACATGTGAGTTTGACGATAACTTTTACTAACCTTTTATATTTTCAGGTCCCAAAGGTCCCCATCATCCACTTAATGGTCAGTACGGAGCAGTGATCGTTTTTAAACATTATTTATGTTGTTACTCTAATGATTATTTGTTGTTATGCTATGCTATGCTATGCTATGCTATGCTATGCTATGCTATGCTATGCTATGCTATTCTATGCTGTGCTGTGCTGTGCTGTGCTGTGCTGTGCTATGTTTTGCTGTGCTATGGTATGCTATGCTATGGTACTCCACCTCATATTTTTCTCGTCTTTCAAAATTCTAGACGCAACTTTGACTCAAGAGGTTGAGAAATTTGTCTCTAACAAGTCATTACTGAATCCCGACATCGATACAAGCGTGACCATATTTGGAAGGCATTCAGGTGAGAAAGCAGAATTCTTGGAAATTAAAAGAAAATAAACCTAAGAGTTAATTCTGATTGCCTTCGAGACATCTTGTTAGTTTTCATTAACAGCCAAAAGTGGCTTCCCTGCATGGGCTTTCTTGCCTTGTGAATTGATATTGTGCAAATATATTTATAATATGGCAATAATAATAACAATAATAATAATAATAATAATAATAATAATAATAATAATAA
>OMLO01004347.1_pt1 | contig 11840 bp, 3 predicted proteins | sample 1674811 | NCBI WGS metagenome assembly OMLO01 (sample SAMN06265003, study PRJEB25207) | coral metagenome | isolation source: Coral host | place: Mexico:La Bocana,Puerto Morelos, Mexico | collected 2008-11-13 | reverse complement strand
AAGTCGCGTTTCTTGGGAAATTGCAAGGCCGGAGACACCCTGCAAGCAGAACCTTTTCTTTTACGGTGCATATACTTTGTGTAATAAAAATCAAAGCAAAAGGAAATAAAAGAGGCTCTGCTCGCAGGGTGGGCCGGAGAAAGAAGATTTTTAAACGACTTTTCAACATCTTAGCTAGTCTGAAGTTCATATTCCAGAAAAGACGTGAGCTTAAACAAATCCGAGGAGATGGTTTATGCGAACTGCAGCGTGGCAGGGCGCCAGAAAGGCCAGAAAGAGCAAGGAATAACAGACGAAGACGCAGTGAAGAAAAACGGGAAAGAAGGTAAGAAAGGGTCCGAGAAAATAGGCAAGGGAACTAAGACCAACGAGACAGGGAGAAAGAGACAGAGAAAAAGGAAAGAACCCGAGAAAATAGAAGAAAAAGACGCGGCGCAAAAAGAGCAACTGAGAAAGAATGTAGAAAGGGCACGAGAAAAGAAGCAAAGAAGTAATGAAGCACAATGCGAAAGAGATCAAGAAAGTGCACGAGAAAAAAAGGGAAGAAAGGTGAACAACCATGGAAAAAAAAAAACGTGACAGGGCTCGACAAAACAGGCAACGAAAAAGCAACGGAAAAGAGAAAGACAGAGGATCACACAGGAAACGAGAACGGCGAAAAAACGAGAAAGGCAAGTGAATAAGTTAGTTACATGAAAACTGAATCGAATCGTTGAATCGGGCGATTGACTCTTTTAGCAATGACCAAAAAAAAACATGTACTCGTTTTCTGTCAAAATATAACCTATTTGTTTATTTTACCAGGATCTATAAGAACTTCATGTACATCTCATTTGGTCCAGACTGAGCTATAATAATTGAAGCAAAATAATGCTTCAGCTAAAGTACTACTACATAGCTCCATGAAAATCTACGACACTTTGTACCAATGAAGCAACAACAAACAGAAGATTGTGATATTTCTAGGGGTACATGAACTTGCTAGAATGACAAAAATAATGGTAACACTCTACTAATATTAACAATTGTTTGATTTTAGATGCAAAACAGTAATTTGTGACTCACCTCCTAAGGCTCTAAAATTTTGAGACTGGATGAAAAGTTTCTGTGACCCAAAATTTCTACGCATCACTAGGCATTGTATATAACTGAGTTGTTTCAATTACTGTATCTGGGTTTTTTACTCATCTACAACTTCCTTGGTCGCTTATTCCCAGATTGAACATCATTTTCATTGGCTTGGTTCTGTCGAGCTCTCTCAAAGAGTTTAAGCAACTGAGTGGCTTCCTTGAGCTGCATCCTTCTGTCCAGTTCTTGTTGACATGCCTCCTGGCTGTGCTGGGCTTCAGTGAGAGTTCTACCTAATGCAGTTGAAAGCTGCTCTGTTTCAAAGTTAATCACATCACGGAGGCTTTCATCCGAAAATGAAATAAAATATGCAGGATCATTTTTAATTCTCATCAGGAGATTGGATGAAATGTTTTCTTCTGTTTCTCCAGCATCTATGCGGTCAAACTCCATGCTTTCATTCATTTCCAAGCTAGCCCCAAAACTACCAGAACCAGTTCTTCCTTGACTGCAGCTAAAACCTGTTGATTTTTTCAAGTCAGAAGAGATTTCTAAATATAAAAACATACATATTTGTACAGTTTTTTCATGTTCCAAAAATTGTTTATTAATTTTTCTTAGTATTTACTGAGTTTACTTCCTTTAATTTATTTATATTTCTTTTTTCTTTATAGCTGTTTCAATCTGAGCCATCTACACATAACTTGATTTTTAAACAGATGTCATTCTTCATCAACAGTTTCAACATCCTTCTTTTGAAAAAGGTGATTATTTTAGGAGAGCAATTGGCAGAGGTTGTCTGTTACACATTTAAGAAGCTAAACAATGGCCAGCATGATGCAGTTGATATGAAGTTTGCATGAAACATGACGAACCTCACATACATGTACAATGTAGTTCTAAGTACATGTACTAAATACAATGTCAAGTAATTTTACAGTGAGATCGATGATTTTACGGTGTCAGCACGAGTTAAAATGACAAATGCCTTAACAAACGAAATTTTTACTCACTCTCTTGACCAGCCGTCCACTCCTCTCCTTCGGAAACAATCATAAGTTTTGTTTGATCTTCCAGGTAACTAAAATATTCTTCATCGTCGATCTCGGTTCCATCACTGTCAAGGAAGACACGGCAGTTCGCTGGTGCTGCACCGAACTTTGAACACGCTCTCTCTTTCAGTTCCTGGAGGCTTTCTGCAACAATTCCTGTAGTTTTTGTTCGCTCAGAATCACAAACTTTATAGGGTCTCCGTCGTTTTCCTTCCATTGCGGAAGGTCAATTTTCACTGTAATCTGTCCACCATGTTTGATTGCTGGGGTGCCTAGCCTCCAAACTCGCACCAGTCTACCAGAGGTGCACAACCTTGTCACCAGTACTAGTCTCCGCCAATCCTCCATGAAATGAGGTGTGCAATTCGCTACGCTAAACATATATGGATATTTTTTTCACCCACTCTAAGCAGGAATTACACCTAAAAATAAATTTGATTCCATTGTCGCTATTATTTTGTCTCGTGTATTCCAGATCGCTGTCGCTATGTTGTTGAAGAAATTGGTTCAGGCTTTTAGCTGTGCGTTTATGGATGAGCTCGAAACTTTGAGAGGTCGAGGCGAAGTTAGAGTCGCTCTCCACCACCCCTCCAGGACCCCCGAAGTAGTTCTTAAGCTTCTACTGTGCTTTCCAGACTTCCGCTTACATAAAAAAATTCGACATTTTATAGTCCAAACAAACCAATTTATGTTAATCATGACAATTATGATAAGATCATGTTTTAGTTTTTCTGTGTTTTTGAAAGAACGAGTTTCACCATTGGAATAAATGTAGTCTTTCAAGGATTTAGTAATGCTGGGAAAAGTGTCACGAGAGACCTACAGGGCGTAAATCATTAGTTATTGGAACTGCATTGTAAGTTGGGTCACAGGGGGTTAGGATTGCGTCACTAAGCTAGATAAGCGTTAAAAAAACCATATTTGTAGCGGCTGAAACTTGAAAATGTCATGTTTAAATGTTTGCTTGAGATTATAGAAAAGGTACTGTTTTATACCACGGGCTCATGGGAATTCATAATGGAAGGTACGTGCTCAGAATAATGTACGTTTTGTTTGTGACTTGAGTTTTGATGAGACTTCGCTAATTAAATAAGAGTAATAATAATACCCGGCGTTGAAGTAATTGCGCTTGGAAGGGTGTGTGTATCGTTTTCTGATGAGCCGACTTTGGTTGCGTTTAGTTGCGTATTGCTGGCTGGCTCCAGAATAACGATATAGTTCAATTGTTGTTCCAGAGTAAACGCCATTCAAATTATTTCAAGTATTATTCTGCTCTCACAAGCAGAACAATCAATACGGAATATTCTGAAATACATGTTATGACGTCACACTTACCATGTGCTGGGTTGTCTTCAGTTTCTAAAACAAACAAAATAATGGCGGTAGTCCAGAGCTGCGAAATGCGAATAGTGTGGAGAACAACTAGTCGCTTAAGAGGAAATAATAAAGTAAGTTGAATCAGTGCGGAAATTGACTCTTTACATCCATCCATAAAGAGAAAATATTCCTTGACAACTACAAAATTAACGTGAACTGCGAAAGGAACAAGCTAGGAATTGAAGATGATCAAGGATGCGTTTAAATGAAACTGGCGAAATTCGCAAAAGCGAATGTCTATCAGATAAAAAAGAAGGTAAACAAGAGAGCATGGCAACTCTCACAGGCATTCAAGCAACAGTATCGAGAATAAACTGACCGGTTTTGTCGTCCAAGTAGTCGGTCAAATTTATAATTCAGTAGTCGGGCTAGTATTCAGTAAAAAAAGAAAAATGGTTTGCAACCTCGTTCCCAGGGTCCTCTCTCTTTAGAGGACCCTGCGAACGAGGTTGAATGGTTTGTTGCCTGTAGGTTTGCATAATGAAACGAAGTGGTATACGATATTTATGGCAAAAGCTTCATTAATATCGTCTTGTTTGATCCTATTACAGACGAATTAGATTGATTAGCAACCACAATTCAATAATTTAATTGTGAATTACCTTACGATTTATCTCTATTATATAATGATATTTAGAACATTTTTCAGTTCCAGAAGATGACAGAAGGATACCTTTTTCATTTCCTATCATGCAGATTTTAAGATTTTCTCAGTTTACTCCTTAAACAGCTTGTTACCACTAGCACAGATCGTGTCAACAAACCCTTTGCTGTGCCAATTCTTTTACGGGCATTGCCATTGTGGGCTTATTTAAGTGACCTAATACAGGCTAGTCAGTCGGCGTAAAGTGATATCAAGGACACACATGAAGAACAAAGCTTAACCTAACGATTGTTATTTTTGTTTCGAATAACACAGCATCGACATATTATCCTGGTCATCCAAGATGGCCAGCTCACTAGGGAAATATTTTGTTAAAGATGAAAACTTTGAAAGAATGCGAAATACGCGTTAAGATCAAGGTGTCCACATATGCATGTTGTTATTAGTCCCCAGCTATGAATTGATTACTTCGGTGTGCGAACAGATTTTTATCATGGGTGGGGCTCTGTAAATTGCCACGAGATACATGCAATTTTATTGCACTAATTACAAGGACGTCTTGCAAATCCCAAGGCCATAAAAATTTGTGAACAAAAAATGGTTACAGATAGAAAGATCAGGTTTTCACTTACCGATAGTTGGAATTCACATGTTTCTCACCTTAAGCCCAAAAAGAGTATGGAAAGATCATCATATTGTAATTACGCACGTTAAGTTAAAGTTTTATCACGTTTGTGGGGTATTTACACATGCATTACAAACATACAGATGATTGCAAAAACACTGCTTACTCGTCCCACATGTTTCAAGTCGAGTTACAACAAAACATTGACATCTCAGTCAATTCTAACATATATTACTCATTTTAGGACAACGTTTAAGACAGATTCTACAGCACAAATTCAGTTTTTTTCTTACTTGACCAGAACGATTCTTTGAGAACTAAAGGCTCTATGCTTATGTCATTTGACACGTTAACTCAAAGACTAAACGATGGTATTTAGCCCATGCTCTTTAATAACAGCAATCATGACGCAAACAATAGGAGGTGAAAGTGACCTCTGTTGTTACAGTTTCTGCATATGACTAGAAAAACCTGTCTTAAAGGGGTTCCTAAGACAAAAATGGCTTACAAGATATGATCAATAACAATTCACTGCCCTCTCTCTTTGATCACAATATAGATATCTTGCCGAGTTTGTTCAGATATAAATGCGTGGTAAACTAATTTTCGCCTCCGGATGGCTTAAAAAATTTTGAACATGCACCACGTGTCAATTCATGGGCTTAATGACCAGCGAAATATCGGTAACAAGGCCTGAAAAACAGATGGTGTCTCAAAGTTGAGCGAAAACATTCAACTAACGAGCACAGTAAACAGGGACAGTTAGTTACAGTTCACACGCAACAGATCGTCGCTGAGTAAAATACTCGTTTTGAAGGTTCATACTTCAACTGTGAAAGCCGGAAGTTTTCGGTATCTAAGGTTGGTTTATAAGTTTATTTTTCACAGTTTATGTTTTTCTCAAAGGAAAATAACTTGCGGAAAGTTCAAAGGAGGTATCGGTTTTGATACTATTCTCATAACAATATATAAATACGAAAGTAAGTGTTTCCTTTACCTTGTTCTTAATTTAAACTTACATATTCAATAGTGGTTGTTGGTATTTGAATGAACAATTCAACTAAGTCTGGGAGACGTTCAATAACATACTCGCGCGTTAGAGATTTGCTGCTTAGCAAATCGGGTGCTATTGTAAATCCCGTGTTTTCGAAGATACTGTACCAAGAGAACTTTTCCATTCAGTGAAACCAGAAAATAGAATATAAAGTATTCTATTAAATTATAAAAATCACTTAGTTCCGTCACGGAACAATATCAGTTTGCAAAAGGAAACCTGTGTTACAAAAGAATAACTATGAATTTAAAGTTGATAATCGCAGGCCTGTTTTTTCAGGCTTTAATTTCACAGCTGCTTAAGTTGTGTGTACTGACTGCGATGATCAACTTTAAATTCATATCTTTTTCCGCAGTTCAAATATATGATATTTCATCAGTATATCCATTGAAAAGGATAACTGTAGGAAATACAGAGGAAAATGTCATTTCCAGATAAAACGATGTCAGCATGTTTAACCCTGAATTTTGTTGGGACTGAACTAAGTAACTGAAGTTTATATGTTTCACAAGGAAAAGATAGTTTCCTGTATAATAACTCCTCTTTATGCAGAAATTGTGCAGACAATCATGCAGTTCCGTTATAAGAAGCAGTGTCATCATGTAACAATTCGGAAAAACTTGCTCATGTTTCAGCTTTGATTTTTTTGATTTTGCTTTTCTATGAAGCAACATTTTAACTGCAGCATTTACAATGATGTGTTTTTTTTCTTGGTTGTTAAAATCTTGGCAACATTATCTTTATTCATATGCAAAGCATTTCATTTGTAGATGCTTAGACTATGCATTTTTGTATTCTGTCTTGTCGCAAAAGCCTTATATTGCCAAGAAGGGCACTTGTAAATAAAGATCTACCTGAAGCTGTAGCTTACATTGAACTTCTTAAAAAAACGTGACTAAAGTGTTGGTGAGATTGGAACGGTGAGACGCATACACAGTGAACTTTTGAGATTGGAATGCATACGATGAGAAATGGGCCCCTTCGTATTGCGAACACTAATAAACTGATTGAGAGCATTGTTATTGTTTACAGAACACGATTTCATACAAATGAACATGACTACCTTCTGTTTACTTTGCTTTTGGCACCCTCATTTTGCTACTCAAGTTGTGCAGGTTAGAATGCCGGGGACAAGTCTGTGGCGCTTTTGTCGTACATTTGCATTTTAACAAGACTCACATTACATCGCTCAAGGGTTTTCATTCCATTCTTAGCTTAGACAATACTCGACAAAAATCAATAAGGTGTGCCTGGGCAGTTAAGATTTGCAATAACAAAATTATTCCACGAAAACGTAACATTATTATTAACAATTTTTCATTCATCCGTTTTGTGGTAAGTTAAATTCATCTCAACGCCAACTCCATGACTCAAAGTTGACAGAAATGTCGAGGACGCTTCAGAATTCAAATCGATAAAGTTTCTGTTGTTTGCTTGGCCCACTAGCCTTGCTGCTGTGAACAATGACGAGGGTAAATCAAGTACATTTATTCTGTATTTATTTGTTTTGTTGACTTTGAGATTACCTGCCTCAGTAACCACTTACGTACAAGAGGTGCGGTGGCCTCATGCATGCGAGTTGGTGCTCTCGTCTTCTGATTGAGCGGTCCGGGTTCGAACTGAGGACATTGCGTTGTGTTCTTGCACAAGATACTTTACTCTTGCAGACAGTGCCTCTCTCCACCCAGGTGTATAAATGGGTACCAGCAAATTTAGTGTTGGGGCTGGTAACCTTGCGATGGATTAGCATCTCAGATGATCCAGGGGAGAGTAGAAATACTTCTAGTCGCTTCATGCTACGGAAACCGGGATAAGCTCCGGCCTGATGGGACAGCTGGCTCGCATGGAGACCTACTTGGGTTTTACCAATGACTATGCGTTAGGCCTAATCTTCGCGAAATTCGTTTGATTTGTAGTTTGACTGAAAACACTCGTGAAGTGTGAGAAACAGTATATAAAGTCAAAATAAATGCTCTTTTATACACTGTATCATTTTGAGAGACCGAGCTTTTAGAAGTGGAGAGAGCAAAGAATGCAATCCAATATCTCCTTTCTGGAATTAGGCCACTCATGCCAGAATTTATATAACACTTAAGTCGCCAGGACGTAGCTTTGTGCCCAGTGGCCCTATGCGGTTCATACTTTTCCATATTTGCTCTAACGTACTAGATAACGTAAGTCCACTACAAAATGGACAGTTTATAGATGGTTTTCTTAGCCATAATTCCTGAATAGCATTGGGACGTGCCGAAAGTTTGACTAAATAGGATTAGGAAATCTCCCGAGAACGGCATGACTGTAATGACCTTGCCAATAATAAGCTTTGGATTATTTTTTTTCTGCTAAGAATGGTGTACAAAAGAGGCCACTAGATTAGCCATAGCTAACCATATGTTTTATTCTACTCGACTTTTAACGAAATAATAATACGTCTCAATGTTCGTAACTCGCAAAGTCTTCAAGTTATTATCTTTTAGAGGAAGACTCTTCCGCTTTATTATAAAAATCATTACCAAGCCAGTCCATATGGATGTGGAAGACAATACACAAAAATTCAAAAGATCATGTCTTCAAATGTATCTGTGCCAGAATGTGCTGACTTAGTCCACTAAGAAGAACGAGCCAAATGACTATCTATCATATTGTCTGTGACGTCACAAATTGGTCATGGCAACAAATAAATGCCGGGATTTAAAAGTAAAATAGTGAAAGTACCAGAAAGAAAAAAAGGACATATTAAAGATATTTTCAAAAATGGCAAGAATGCAAACTCGCTATGAACTACTGATGTGTATATTAGGTCTGTAGTTGACAAACGTCCTAGTAGCAAACACGCTTAATGTTCTAGCTCTCTCTGCATATGGCCATTCAATAAAGCCAGCAATGTTTGGTTTCAGTCCTACTAACCCTTCTCTCGTGAAAGTAGGTAAACAAAAAAACACAAGTCAAAAAGAAATCCTGATATAATTGGAAAGCTAGATTTATCTATGGTGAAATGAAGGACACGAGGAAAGAGAGCAGGCAGCAGGCAGTTCCCAAATATTGTTGGAAATCCCGGGGGGGGGTACTCAAAAAAAATTTTTATACGGGGAGGCTCCGCCCCGAGGTGCAACCCCTTACCCTTTTATATACCATTTTTTTCAGAAAAGGCACCCCTGTCGTATACCTTTTATTGGAAAAAAGCACCCCTTTCATATACCTTCTATGAAGACTTTAAAATAAATCGTTAAAACAGGAAGTCTTCTTGTCATTTTTTTTCACGTAGCGCGTAATAAATTAAGGTGAAAAAGTCATAAGTTGCGTCTGCTTGATCTGCTTTAATTCAAGGCCCTTTTAATACCCGAATGAAGATTTTCCTACCCTTTCATATACCTGAACTTGTGAAATCCCTACCCTTTTATATATCTGAAGCCTAAAAGAGGTACCCCTTTAGGGCGGAGCCTCCCCGTATAGGCCATTATAGGGAGTATTCCCCCCTTCCCCGGGTTGGAAATTCGGCTTTGGTATACTATGGAGCTTTACACAAGATCGTTAAACTTTTAACGTCTCAAAAAATGCAACTGTTCAGGAAGTAAAGAAGCAGTATGTGCTACCTGTAGAAGCGTCTTAAAATAACTGGTTATTCTTGCATAGGTTAAATGACTCAGCAAACTGTGAGGTAGCTCAAATACAGCTCTTATTCTGTTCACCAGTATGCATTTCCGCTCTCGCCAGGAATCGTTGACTCGTCCTCATTACTGAGTCAGCGTCTGACGAAATTAACTGCCAGGAGAGAAGCCATCACTGGCAATATCCAACTCTGACTCGAGAAGTAGCTCAGTGAAGAAAGATATATTTCTTTGCCTGTTTTATTGCAAGTGCTTGCATGTGCGAAGGGGTTCGATCGATTTCCGGAAAGGTTCCGGTCCGTTAATGAGAGGGCAAGAACAGAGCCAGGCGCGGACGGAAACCAATGAAGTGGCAATTAAATAGTTCAGGAAACTGATCCACTCTTCATTAACGTGATTCGACCATTAATGCACGCAACAGCAGAAGTTATAAGGGTCAGTTTAATCCAACGCCAAGGTTCCTATGATTACTGAACCTCCTTCTCGGGAGCCCTTTCAGTCTGGAGGAAAGGTCGTATATGCTTCGTGTTAGCCTCTTTGGGTTCCTTTCCTATAGGTTTCTTAGCACCAGCTTTTAGCACTTTAGCTGTTATATAATTCAGAGTTTGTTTCATGTACCGAATTCAGCTTTCTTCTCTAACGGTCATTGGCTGTCCAAACCTCATAGGAAATACAGGTCGTGAGAAGTGAAGAAAGAACCGGCCTGTCGGCATTCCAGCAAAACGCTCAGTCACCATCAAACAAAATGCGCCTGAAGCCAATTATAGAAATTAAATTTTGCTTCTGACCTTTTCTGGGCATTGACAATTTTAAGTTGGAAGGTCGTTCTAAAATCAGTTTGTACCATACAATCAGAGCGCCTTTCCTTCTTTAATACTTTAATACTTTAATAAAATACTCCTAAGACATCAATAAAATATAATTCATAAAATCTAATTCATACTGAAATAAAATCTAATTACGTATAGGTAATTGATTCCACATCACGATCGATCTTGGATAGAATGAAAATTTGTATATGTCCCAATTAGATTGGATATGACGATAGGAGGAGACATTTGGAAGGCGAGAGGCCCTATCCAGAGGACACACCTCGGGAGGGAGTGAGATACCTACTAAGCCCTGTTGGATCTTGTAGAACAGGTTTAGCTGAGACAATAATCTACGTTGTTCGAGAGTGTCCCAGCCAAGTTGTTTAATCATGGGGGAGACATGGCTAAATCTAGAATAGTCGTGTAAGACAAATCTAGCTGCTCTATGCTGGAACATTTCAATTTGGTTGATATTACGTTTAGTGTGTAGATTCACGTAGAACTTGAATTAGAGACCTAAACTGGGACTGTTCGACCATATTCCCCGGCCATATTGCAATAGAGGAATCAGTCTAGAGAAGACAAAAAAAACAGTCTGAGATAAGAACGGTGTTGTTTGCTCTACCGACTACAAGTGAAATAGATAAGTGAAAAATAAGTGGCATAAGAACTGCGTCTGACATTTCAGGCTAATAGGATCTCAGATGTATCTATCAAGAGGCTTGAATACGAGCTTGACCTCGAAAGGTTACAGGCGTGGCAGGAGACAAGAAATTACTCTCACGCGTGAATCCTGTTAACTCCAGTGATCTGCGCGTAAATCTAGTTAAAAAAAATCGTATTGTCCTCTAGTCTTAAAGACATTTTATTAAGCTTCCATTTGCAATTAATATCGTGCGAAGACTGCGAAGTATACCGCGGGACTGAAAGTATGAGTAGATCACGTTATGGGACCACGTGCCCCAAGTACACTCGTCTGTTTGGGGCGTACTTTATATCTAGTACTTTATAGCTAGTAAGATTAATTTTAAGTAGTGTTTCCATCTTCTTTAGTTTCTCTGAACCTAACCTGCGTCGGAGACGCTGCTTAACGCTGTTTAAAAATTTCCGTCTGCACCGCAGGCTACTGAAGCTCTAGTTGCAGGTTACCTTCTTGATTGGGTCTGATATGCTGCGTGAATTGAACTGCATGAAAAAGAAAAACTCAGTATCTAACATGCCGTGTAATTTTACACCACGTGTTGTAAATAGGTCATAATCCCTTAACGCACAGCTTACGTAAAATGTGAGAAAATTATGTCAGCACTAAAACCACGTGTTCCGTGTGCGCGATAATCTCGGAACACGTGCGACAAAACGTTTTGCTCGTTAAACCATATATACAGTAAAATCGCGTGATTTACTTTATGCAACGTCCTTTTTAGTGACTGTATATATTCAAATTTTGCTGTTGTGCTTTTTATACGATTGTAGGTATGCCATTCATGAAATGCATAAATGCTCATCACGGCGAATTAATGTCCATTGAGTAGTTAGCAACCTTACAAGAAATAGATGTTTCTGAACTAGACGCCTACAGGCGTTTACTCGGGCTACTCTTAATGATATAGCATAGTAATTTGTGTAAAAAGTACTGTGAA
>OMLO01004346.1_pt1 | contig 11840 bp, 8 predicted proteins | sample 1674811 | NCBI WGS metagenome assembly OMLO01 (sample SAMN06265003, study PRJEB25207) | coral metagenome | isolation source: Coral host | place: Mexico:La Bocana,Puerto Morelos, Mexico | collected 2008-11-13 | reverse complement strand
TATGTACAGCTTTAATCAAGTTTTTTTCCTTTTTTTTTTTCCCCCCCCCCCCCCCACCCTCTTCAGCTACCAAGAGTAAATTTATTTAGTGTCTTGTGGACTAAATTGAACATTATGGCAATAATATCATACAACAGCCTATAGATGTTTCTTACAATTATTAACATATTTACCAATGGAAATGACTGCAACTGTGGTTTGGATAGCATACATCGAGAATAAAATACATGTAATTTATTTTTTTCCAAGTGGGCACGGTCCGGATTTTCCTATCTCTGACCACGGTTACAGTAACGCTTGTGCGAGTGTTTTTCCGTGAGTTTTTTTCTCGTTTGAGAGCTTGGAAAAAAATAAATAACTTATTTACCGGCTTAGGGTCGGTCCGTATAGTGAAAAACTGTGACCAAGGTCACAGTTTTTCACTATAAGCCAGTAAATAACATATATTTATGATTCTAATTCCCAGCTTTTATTATTTCTTTGGATGCACCCAAAAAGATACTTTGACACTGAGCTAAAAAGAGTGGCATACAAGGATATGGTACCTTGCTCCCTTGTTTTTTCTTGGAAAGTTAAGTTTGTAATCACTACCTTCAGAGGATTGTTAAATCCACTGTGTCAGTAATGGTGAGATAAGCTGACAAATGTGGAATTTCATTGCTTCTTTAAGAGAGTTGTTAATTTCTGGGGTCCTTACTTTTGGTACTTTAAAGTACCACAGACTGTGATTCCAAAATTGTAAATACTCTTAATGATATCTTTTTTTTATGTCAATACCTCTGCCTTATCACTTGGTTTATTTCCTGCTGCTCCCTGTTCTTGTGAATCAGACACATCTCTTGAAACAACGCATAAAAATTCTGCTTGATCTTCACTGCCGTAGTTATAATTACTTCCAACACTTATTAGCTGTGAGGTTCAAAGAAAAATGTTTTTAAATTAGTTATTATCAGGTCTGATATGCAGCGTTTGATAAACCAGGCTTACTTTCCAGAGAATAACATTATAATTGCGATAAACCCAACAGCAGAGTACTGATGAACACACTGCGCCTGTACTTTGGGATCATTTTTGACTACAACATTAGACTTTAGTTTCAATGATTGTAAAATAACAGGTACACATGGTAAATTTTATCTTCACTTCATATTAATATCCAGATCATTGCAACTTACATGTTATGTGTCTGAGGAAGTAAAATTTGAATAACTACTACAAAATAACAAAGAGAAGCTGGTATTCTGCTGGAAATCAGCAGTCCAGGATCAGAGCACTCCTTAAATACAGTAGCGTGTTTGACAATGTTGCATAGTGCAACAGATTTTCAAGAACTTTGAGTTCTTTCATCCATCCCTTTCACACCTAACATCTCCCTTCCTTCCGCTTCTCAACTGTTTAAAGTGTGCTTACTTTGTAGAATGTTAGCTAAGAAAAAGTGCTTGTCAATACCTATCAATCTACATAACTTGGCAGAGGTACATTATAAGCATACATTGTGATTTAGAGTGATGTAAAGATATCTTGCCTAATCACCTCAGTTACAACTTATGCCTGTTAAACACATGTTCAGGGATTCAATACGCCAATCACTGGGGCTCTGTACATTTTGAAGAGCGATAATATTACATTACTGAACTGACCTGTTCAAATCTCCAGCCATCAGACATTGTTGAGACCATCTGGGTGAGTTCATCTTCATGGCACTGTAGCACTCTATATACATGCTTCTTTGATTGAAGCTGGTAGGGAAACACACATGTAGAACACCACATAAGATTATTAAAGCTGGTTAGTTGGTTGTCTCATTATTTTGTTAAAATCTTAACCTCAATTAAATCACTGGAATTAGGAAATGAAAAGGAGCAACTTCTTCTTTCTAAGAAATACAATATTTTCAGTTATCATATAACTATGATTGACTCAGCGTTCTCACCAGGCCGTGGCCTTGCGGGATTCCAGCAAGAAAAACTGAGATGGCGCATTAAAAGCCAAGAAGATGTGCCTGTTTGGGCGCAGAGGCAAGCTACATGTACTTGTAGAGTAGGGACTTTGGAGTAGTTTTAATGCTAAACTTAACACTCCAGCATTTTGCTTGGTCAAATGAGTAAAAAACATGTTATTAAAAGATCTAGTCTTTCATTTTATTGCCGTTAATTTTGTTGTTCCCACGTACTCGGTGAAGATTGGTGTACGCACTGTTATCGAATTGTAAACACCTTGTCCGCCATATTGGATCAGGTAGGTACTTCATGTAACAGACCATTTAAAGTAACACTGTCCCCGTGATGTTCTTACAGGGCCCCTATTTCTCAGAAGAAGGGGCCCTGGGACTCCCCAAGGCAAAATCCTAGTGAGAACACTGTTGGCTGGGAGCAGGCCAATTTATTATCAAATTAGTTTTAAATCACAAAAGACCTCTAAATATCAATTTTTAACTAGAGTATTTAATAAACAAAACTTACAGGGAGCTTTTGTCGTGCTTCTCTTGACTGTATCCTGTCTTTAATTATTTTAACAAGAGGATCAATATTATAAAATTCTGCTTCCTCTAAAACACCTATAAAAAAGAAAAGGACAGGTGTTTGTTTTGACAAAAACAATGCAATTTAGAAGTTTCTCTACTCAAGGTTTATGCAGGAATGTAACAAGGAAGGTTTGTGCAGTTGGTATTTCAGCGCAGTAACCCATTCACTGGTATATCTGAATTCAGTAGAATGAAATATCAAGGAGAATTTTCACATCTCCCTGGATGGGATGCTTGCCCATAAAAAGGCTCTAACCTCTAGCTTTTTTATTTGCCAGTACCCATTTACACACCTGTGGATAAATGGATGCATTGTGAGAATAAAATGAGCCAGTTGCATATCAACCCAACATGATGATCCTGGTTAGAACAAAAAGTCAAGACAGCTTGAACAATGTTCTGAGGATTGGTGTGCCAACCAATTCAAGTATGACAGGACACTACTTCTTCACTACTACTAGAAAATTTTGAGGTTTCAAAGTCATGCGACAGTTATTAATTTCCTTTCTTTAAGGTTTCACGGAATTCATTAATCCAGAAAAATTCCATGAAAAGTTGCCATTAGTAGGACAACCTACTGCAGGTTATTTAACAATTATTCCATGAAACCGCGTTGGATATGAAGTGATAAATAACCAACGAGCGCGTAGCGTGAGTTGGTTATTATCACTTCATATCCAACAAGGTCAAATGGAATAATTGTTTTAGTATATTCTTAATCGGATTTCTGCCGCCGATTTTTATTTCAACAATTATACAAAGCGGAAAATTTTTAAACTTGGCACACTATCAGTTCCATATTAGGTAAAACTCTGACTAATAGCTCATAGTCGGAGTTTTTGAGCCAATTAGAAAGCTAGAAATGCAATAGTCGGAGCTGAGAATATACTAATAACTGATAGTGTGCAATACCTCAGTTATTCAGATTGCAGCATTTGCATAACTATAATAGTAGAATTCTACTACTAGCAATAAATATATTTGTATTTATAACTTTAAATAGGCTTCCTACTTTCACATTATTCAATCTTGGAATGGGGTATCACATTTTTCAACTCTGCTTCATTATCAGAATTAGTACAGATACTCCTGGGGGGGGGGGGTACTCCTTATATGGGCTATACAGGTATGTGCAGCCCCAAAGGGTATGGTTTTTCAGCTGTTTTGGTCATAAATTGGGTATCAAAGGCTTTGGTCATAAATAGGGTAAGGGTTTTGGGAAGCAGGCCGCACACCCCTACCCAGTTCCCCCCCCCCCCTCCAGAAATTTAATTCAGAATTGACAAGTAATTTGCCACAATTGAACTGAAAAGAGCTAAAAATTTGATTGCCTGTCATGTTTTGCATTACAAAGCATAACAGCCATGAGAGCAGAAATAGAAAGGAATTTTGCAGGGTAAGCTAAATGAAATTGGCCAACCCATTACAAAGTTCTGCAATTATGCCATTCAACAACAATTTATATTTGTCATTTGTAAAACAGTTATTGCAATCCACCGATGAAAAACAGGATTAGAATTACATGTAGATTTGATTACTGTGCGTTATGGAAAAAAAAACACCTTTTTTATATTTATAACTAATCGACAAACAGGAGGGGAATGTTTATCTCCATTGTTTTAGTAGGTAATCGACCTGAAAGTAGCATAAACAGTGGCTGAAAATCTTCAAAATTTAATGGATTAGTCGCGTTTTAAATAAAATTTTGAGCAAACATTTCAGTGCTGTGCAGAATTTTGCAAATTTTAGGAATTATGCCATAATATGCTGGTTTGACCAAATAGTGCTGGTCCACACCCACACTCCCTGTCAGAAGTCCTGTTTTTGACACTACTGACGTGCCCGGCCCACTCCCAATTTAGCAGAGCCAATTAAAAAACCCACTCAAAACCAATAATGAAATTGAATATCCCTGTCATTACAACCAGCATGTTATGGCTAGCCTGACCATTTTGGACTCGGAATCTTCTGCCAAAATGCATACATTCAGAACTGTGATTCAAAAATACAAATAAGAGTGGGAGGCACATTTTGACAAGTGGTCTGTTGGCCCAAATAGATTAGTCAAACTATTTTATGGTGCAAAATCCCTTTGATATAAAGTGCCTTGATAATTATCTAACTAACAAATTATTAAAATAATATCTTAACCCTCAGATTATCTTAGATTCTTCTGCCCGGTATATCATAATTTGGTACCAGATGCAAGCTAGTTCCAGGTTCTGCGGAGAATGAGTATGATCCATGACAGCATGAAGCTTAACTGCTGTCCATATGAGACTACTGGCTCAAAACACTAGTCACTGCACATGGACTTGTCATATTAGGAAACCGTCATATACAGTATGCCGAAAGCTCTTACACTTTAAGACAAGAATTCTGTTGCTTTCCTTCCTTAACCATTCAAAGACAACGAAGTTAGAGTGACTGTGCCCCTACTATTCATAATATCATCACTATCAAAATAATATAATCAACAGCAGCCTATATATGTGTATCTGATAAACTTGTATATTTGCATCTGTTGTCAAATTATCTCAGCTTTGATAGATTGCTCTTTTTATTCAGCAATAAATTTCATTTAAAACACCCTTCAATTTAACTTTACATACAGTTTGCCGGGTATTTCAAGTCACACTGAAAAAATATTTCACTTGTTCGCAACGTAAGACATACACCTTGTACAATCACATGAACTGAGCTTGCTCACAGCGAGTTCGTTTTTCAGCAACAACTATGCTGCCCTGGTAAATACAAACTAAAACTTGGCAAAATATATCAGAGATCGATGATTAAGCCCATTTTGAATTTACAGAATATCTAGTAGTTAATATTGGGGGCAAATGCTCTTTTCAACGCTTCTGTTAGACGTTTGATATCCTCCTTGTCATGGCGGTGGACTTTGCTAGAAACTCTGCCCCAGAGGAGTGTTTATAATTTAGGCCACAGGTTAATGTATCTATGCGCTTCATGCTTTTGTTATGAATCATAGATGCAACGAAATATACCGTAATCCTGCTTTAGGTCGTATTAAAAGTATAAAAATGCTTCTCGAACCGAATTTTGTTCCCAGCGTTCATGCACAGCACAAGTTGTGTGTGCATGAGACACGCGAGGCTCTTACAAAGGGAAAAATTTGCTATGAACAGAACTACTGCCTTAAAGAAACTGGTATCAAACTAGGAAATAAAGGGTATTCGTAACGGCAATTTTCAACTCCAATCTCTCCAACCTGAATGTTTACACAGCAAAATACCTGGGCGATGTTCATCTGATCGAGAAGCAAGAGGCATAAAACACGTGAAACATTGAACGAACTTACCTTCTTCAAGGAGGTCTTTATCGATTATGAGTTTGCCATGCCGTAAATAGTTTAAAACTGGTCCAAAATAGCGAGGATCCCGATCTATCATATAAGCACCGTTCTCGTCCTGAAATGTCAAAATGTCCAGTGGTTTAGCTAGGTTGAACATTCGACAAAACTTCTAATGAATTCAAGGGCTTTCTTACCTTGTCTGACGGTAAATCTGGATCTTCTGCGCAAAGCCGATGTAAGAAGGAGTTTGGATGTCTACAGAGCGTTTGTTTTGTCGTTAAGAAGTAAGTTCCACCGACGTTTAATTTCACCCAGTTATTACCAGCAGTAGCCATCTTGTACACATCGTGTTATGAAGATGAATTGGCCGAAAGATAATAATTCGGTGAATCGTATTGATTGGTCGGCGACAAAGCTAAAAATAACTTTCTATATTTAGCTGCCGTTAACCTGGACAAATTCACCTGGCTTCCTCGATCTAAATCTGTAAATTTCCTGCACAAAAAAAGCCTTTTGCAAAAGAAAGGCTCGCTCACGACAGCTTCCGATTATTTCCGAAGATTTCCGACAAATACTCAAAGCGCTTTTACAACCGCCCACGCAAAATACAGCGTGGTCTTGAAATGGTGCACAGCTGCCAAAAACATAAAATTGAGATTTTTCAGGTTTTTCATCGTATTTGAATTTTCCACTACATCATCGACGAAAAAAATGGCTTAAAATTTTCTGTAAAATGATATTGTTACCTTGAAAATGATTTTTAATTCCGAAGTAAAATTCTTTGCCTCGAAAAAATTATTTTCCCTGAGTGCTGAATGCAAATAAGTGGTTCGCTAAACAAGAAATTAATCCATAAGTCAGTCTGCTGGTGAACAAGGAGATATAGCAATTTACATGCGGCACTAGAAAAACGGACAGGAAAAAAATGAATTTCTTGGCGGAAAAATGTGGAGCAAACTTCCAGCTTTACCGTTTTCTATGTCAAGCTTTTCCCTATCGGCTGCATTAAAAAAAATGAAAAATTAAAACTATTGCATCAACTAAAATCCGATTTGGTATTCATGAAAAAAATTGCAAAGATATTTAGAAACCGAGCATCTGCCACCATCGACAAAGAATAGTTCCAGTTACTCGCAAAGAATAAAAGTGATCGACAAAACAAAAAAGAAGTTTAAAAGATATTGCGACACACATCTTCCGTGTATAACTTATGAAGCAAAATTTCCATCCTCGAGAAAAATGAACAATGAAGTCATGTGAAATGGTTTTTATAATGTACATGTGGGCGGTTAATGTGTGGGCGTCAATAACATGTTCACTTGAACCTCGCACGCCCCCATCGCTGCTAATCTCTTGTAAGTTTTTAGACTGCACGCCCACTATGTTAGCTTATGATTTTTCTATTTTAGAATACGGGGGAGTGTAATTCTTTAAGCAATACACGCCCTGACCGCTATCTTTAACGAAGTTTTTGCTCTCGAACAAATACTTTCATACTTTGACCTTTAGGTTTTTATCTGCTGTTCCATTCTTCTTGGCAGTCCGGTTGTGATCCTTATCCCAACTGATAGGCCCCAGCGAGGAGTTGCGGGGGGAAGGAACGCGGATTGACAAAACGGCTGCCCACGAGCAGTTGATTTTAGTGATTAATTTTAGCATTAAATCCTCTCTTTCAAGGGGACTTCTTGTGGAATATTATTAAAGTTGTCCTGGATTTCTGACATCACTTAAGCGTCCCCAGTTGGAATTTTGTCTTCTGAAGATGACGAGTTGACAAAAAGTCCCATTGAAATATTAAAGTATCACCCCAAATCGCGAAAACTACAATTCCCCTAAGAAGAAAAATTGCTCACTAATTTGAACTCCTATTTTGGCAAAATTTTGTCCTCTTTCTCTAATGTTCAATCCGGCAGTAAACTGTGAGCAAAAGCGGAGTTTACGTTCGACAAATATGAATCCCTTCAGCCTCTGAGCTTGACGGCGAATAGAGGAGCTGCAGCCTGCTTTTCCAGATAAAATATCAGGCCCGTTGTGAGGGAAGTACTTCTATTCCAAGGTAAGAGCTTTGCTTCGGCCAGGAAAAGAAAGATAAATTTTAAGAGCCGAAATCAAACGAATGGCTATTTACTGCAAGTTGTATTTGAAAATATTAAATTGCAGAAATGGTATTTCGCGCATCATGGGCTCTTCGTCAAGTTTCCCTTTCCTTTGATCCTAATTCATTTCAATTTTTCTGTCTATATTTTCTCCCCATTCCGACAATACGCGTTTCAAATTAGATCTAATGCGAAAATACTTATTTACCAGTACATCGTTTTTTTCTCAGGATCGTTTTCACGCACAGGCTGGAAGCCTGCATACCTGCCCCACCCTTGGGAAAAACGTTGTTACTTTGAAGCGAGGCTCGGAAATTCGCGCGTTAATGAAACACACGAACTGATGTAAATTTTTGATTTCAACATTCCTCTTGATTTCTACAACGTACAGCCCACGATTTTAAGCGCAGTTTATAGCCCCCACAAGCCATGAGTGCCCGGCGATCACGCCGTTCAACTAAGACCATGGATAAGGACGTGAATCTGTCAGTAATGTCAGGTAAGGAGTAAACGAACGCCTTCATTTTCGATCCGTCAACCGTCAATTTGAATTTTGACAGTTAGAAATATCCGCCTCAAACTCTCTTTCTGTTTACATAAACTTAATGGTGATAAAATTGATCGCGTTTTATGCAATAAAAGGTGAGCTATTTTCCACTCTGCAAAATGTTTTCTGGTTCATAACCAGAACATGTATTAAAATTATTTTTAACTGCGCACATGCAGATCTAAATCTGAGACTGTGGGCAGGGTTGGAGATGAGTACGAGTTATGCTTGTTGCTACTGTTTATTAGTTTCAACAAAAAGGGGGTCGTGGATTACAGGAATAATTTTTCTTACTTTCTAAATTCTAACTAAGCTTTATAATGTGTCTATAGTTAGGCTTAACAATAGCTGTTACTTTTGTCACCTGTTAGAGAATGCCAATACTCCAAGAAAAATGAGTAGAGAATTAAACGGTCTTTTAACAAGTACACCTGACAAACGCGAATCGAAAGAATTGGAGAGACGGTCAAGTTCTGCTCAAATACTAAAACGACAAAGTCGAAAACTGCTAGATGACCTCAGTGATGGCAATAATAACCTGGAAACTGGCGAGCAGTCGATGCATTCCAAAAGTCAGGTTTTAAATCATGACACTTCGATGTTTGACGATAAACCCAAACACTTGTATGGTAAGTAAAAAATTTTTTTTTGTGCATCACAAATCGTAACATAGCTTAGTCAGTAATTTTTCGATGGCAGTTACCTCGCAGGATTTTTTTGGGGGGGAGGCGGTGTTGAATGGAAATTTCGGATGGGGGAGGGGTGGGAAACGGCCAGTGCTCTCTTTTCGAACTAATCTCATGGTCTACCCGTTTTTATAAGACAAAGAATAACTAGAGAAGACGTCAAAGCTTTCAGACCTGTGTGTTTCTTTGTACAACTGAGATTTTTTGCTACTCCAGCCAAAGCACTGTGTGAGATTTAAGTCAGAACTATCGGTAATGATAATCTGTGTTTAAGTCAGAACTATAAATGATAATCTGTGTTGCTGATGAGTTTTTAATACTTCATCGACAAGCAACCAATGAAAAATGCTGTGCAGATTTTTCTGTAGCGTGTGCAGTTGGAGAGGAATGTTTACTAAGGCTAGCAAATCTTAAGACAAGTTGAAAGGGATGAGATAAGAGATTTTCTAAGGTGGCATAGCTACCAGGCTGAGTTGACATATTTACCCATTTCTAAAAACGTTCTGCTTAGCATCTTTAAATTGTATATTCACCATGGCTACCTTAAACCTTCATCATTTCATGATCATGAAACCTCTCAGGGTTGGCATCAAACCAGCTACGTGCTAACAAATAAAAAAATATTGTTTTTCAGGCTTGGACAATCCTGCAGATATTTCTGCTGGTAAGTGTTGAAACATGAGGTTTTATAAAATAGAAAGTACAGAATATAGGTCTTTATCTAGTTGTTGCAAGATCACAGAGTGGGCACTGATGAGTCAAGGTCTGAAATGGATTCAATTTTTTTTTTTATTCAGTCAGCAATTTCTTCGTGTCATTTGAACTGTACTCTGTGGTATAATCCTAAATATTTTAACCCAGCATTTGTTATTATTTCATGTTGTAGTCTTTTAAGCTAGTCAGTCTTTTGGTGAAGAAGGGTTATATTTTTTTATACCTTTTTCATACACATGTACAAAAGGTGCCAGAATTTCTTAGGTATTGAACATAACTTCATTCACTCTAACTGTAAGTAACATAAAGCTGCTGTATTTTTCATAGCATTCAACATCATGTCTATATTTGCATTCAAAATAAGTTTCATTCTTTATTAATAACAATTGCATAGAAGAGGAAAAATGTAGGAAAAGTATGAGACTATGGAGCTCAGGGTAACGCATTCCAGATCGAGATCCAGATCGAAATTTAAGGCTAGCGGGGGGGGGGGGGGGGGGGGGTGTTAGGTTGTGTTTGGGTGAGAAAATGTCCTCTTCCTCTTTCAAGTTACCCACCTCCTTCATTGCTGAAGATTAATGCAGAGGGTGCATTAAAAGAAAATAAATCAATACCAATGTACTCTCAGTGCCTCTCTCTAACTGGGCCAGCCTTGCAAAGCTCTTTTGACATTTTCTAATTTCATCATTTACAGATAAAGAATTTGAACAAACAAGCAAAACGGATGAGAATACCATGACAAAAGCTGTCATCAAGGTAAAGTTGTGAGACTTTTGAGTTATGGCAAAAGTCCTGCACCTTTTATGCACACTCATAAAACATAATTACACTCTGGTAACCTTTTACTACTACATGTGGGTGGGGTTGATGTGACTCTGCTGCAGCCAGTCAGAGTTTATATTGATCTTGTACAATGCATTTACAGAAAAAAGACTTGAGGCCCATCTAGAAAGGGTTTCTATTACATTTTTGTTTTCACTGAAAAGCAGTGTTCATGCATGTTCCCTCGGAACTGCCCCATGAAACTTACATGATGCAATTTTTGATAGTTTGGTCTGAGCTTTCCATCATTGGTAATTAATTGATTATTGATTATTTAATTAATTAACTAATTAAGGCAAGTAAAATTGTTTATTGTAGTGCTAGTATATATTGGAAAAATTTGCTACCAATACGTAAAGCAGTTCAGCTTTATATACCTAATGCATGCATTGCAGGCACAAACGATATTGATTTTAGGTAAATGGATGTTTTCTGGATATGTTGACGAATGACTTGTAGAGATCTCCTCATGTAACTTTAATCAATCACTACGCATGAATCAGTTTGTTACATTCCTTGATTTTTTGTACATACACAGACTTTTCATAAATATTCTTCCATGATCCTCTTTGCGTGCCTTGGGTTCTGTTTACTGGCTGCTTTGGTGGGAATAATTAATGACGTCCATCACCAGAAGGTATGTAAGAGCAGCCTTGTGTTAATGTATTTTACTGTACTTGGAGTGAGGGGCACCCCACATCAATTTAGGTAAAACGGAGTAATTTCTTTTAATGACCTATATGTAATATCCCTGAAAGTTATGCCAAAAAATTTACTATACCGGTACCTTATATCTGGCTGAGAAATAATCCCTGATCTTTATTCCATATGAGACAGGGAAAATGGGCTCCTGATATGAGAGTACAACATTGCCCCTAGGAATGCAGCTGGCATTACAAAGCTAGGGTATCCTGCATCATAGGTTTAATTTTCTTGTCAGTCAAATTATGAGTGACATCAATTTAAAATAAAATTGAGTTAAACTTACTTTTTTGTGAAAAAAATCCAGTAGTTGTTCGCAGGCTAGCAAGATGGCAGCCTAATACAAAAATAAAGGTTGAAAGTTTCTAAAGAAACTGTTGTGCTGCGTCGGTGGGGGTAACAAGGTAATTTGGTTATATCAACTAAGTTGAAA
>OMLO01004345.1_pt1 | contig 11840 bp, 11 predicted proteins | sample 1674811 | NCBI WGS metagenome assembly OMLO01 (sample SAMN06265003, study PRJEB25207) | coral metagenome | isolation source: Coral host | place: Mexico:La Bocana,Puerto Morelos, Mexico | collected 2008-11-13 | reverse complement strand
CTGCCTGATGAGTGCGTAAGCACGAAACTCAGAGTTGCAGTGAATCATGTGTGTTTTCATTTAGTAACCCAACTCTATTCACCGCTCTACACAAATGTGTATTGAGCACTCTTTAGCAGTGTTAACCACAACTTCACATGATTATTTTATATTTTATATTTATATTTTAGAAAGGTCATGTGGAAATCCTGGTTCGCCAACGAATGGGATAAAGATTGGAACTAACCATTCATACGGCGCATCCATCGAGTTCACATGTAATCAGGGATACACATTACAAGGCTCACAACAACGAACCTGTTTGACGACAGGCCAATGGTCAGGCTCACAGCCAACATGTCAGAGTAAGCCTTACATTTCCTAAATTCTTTCCTTGTTGAGGATTTAGCTTATTTTAGTCTGTCTTACTCTCGAATACTTTGGAAATTAGAGGCTTCCTATCCACCGAAGGAAAAAAGACTCATAAGTCGTAGCGCATGAAAACTCTGAAGCATACAGAAAGTTCTAACATCTTCAAATCTCGTTAGCACAGGCACAAACATTGTAAAAATATGGCTTTCCCTGTGGTTTATAGGCTGTGTAAGGTTTGCGTGGTATTATGGTAAAATGTACAACCACCTTCTTTATTCTTACGGAATATTGCTTCTTTGAGGGCTAAATTTTCCTATCCGCATTGTAATAAAATTCCGTTTTTATAAATTTCAGTCAGAAACTACAACATTGCCATACATTCAGTTTGGAATACAATAAAAAAAAGACAACCGTTAAATTCGTGTAATACTGCATAGCTTTTATAACAATTAAAGACCTACCCGTGACTTCATAGTCTGTGCATCCAAATACTGTTAATTACTTCTCTTGTGGATGAACATATTTAAGGGACAAATTTCATTGTAATATGCAACGTTTTTCCTATTCCCTTGGACCTCTTGGCTATAATTTAACTTCTATAACCTCACGGCTAGAATTTTCAATCAACTTTTATTGTACAACTGAACTGAATGTCAGAAGCTCTTTTCCTTGCGATTCTTCCTAATGGCTTTGCATATTTGTTTTCACATGCAGTCGTCAGCTGTGGTGACCCAGGATCCTTGGCAAACGGTTTTAGAATCGGTGACAAGTTTACTTATGAGGAGCGAGTAATATACGACTGTAATGCTGGCTACAAACTTCAAGGTTCTATCATTAGGAAGTGTGAAGCCAATGGCCAGTGGTCAGGCTCAACTTCTAGTTGTGTTGGTGAGCTATTACAAAATATCTTAACAATTGATTCACCATTATGCAAGATTTATTAACTGGTGAATAATTGTCACTGAAGTTAAGCTGCGCTTTTAACTATTTTTCTTTCTTTTTATTTACCTACCACAAAAAACTTCTTTAAATGTTTTCACATTGATTTTTTTATTATTGATAAACAGCTGCACATCTGGCATAATTTGTTTTATTTGTTTGTTATTTAGCCTCAAACTGTGGGAGCATTCTTCACGGCCCCTCTGGCTCTTTCCAATCCTCCAATTTTCCAAATAACTATCCGAACAACGAGTACTGTACTTGGGAAATTCAAGTACCACAAGGAAAAAAGGTTCGTCTTGAGTTCGAAGAGCTAAGGACTGAGGAGAACAAAGACTTCGTGTTCATTTATGACACTGGCAAAACCGATCCGGTTGTAGCCTTCAGCGGTGTCAAAGACAAACCACGGGCAATAACTTCATCCGGGAACAGCTTAAGGGTCAGATTCATTGCAAACGGTGACAACTCTAATAATGGATTTAAAGTTTCGTATAGACAGACAGGTTAGTCTCAAATATTTGTGATACTGAGGCGAGGCTGTTGCCAAAGTTCATCATTAACAATTTTTCTGTGATATCGAGATGAATAGTATTTGTTAACTGTCCACGACGTGCCAAGTGACATGTAAGGCCTAGGATCCGAGCCTCGGAGCGGTTAGGAAAATTCTCGGCCGCTAATTGCCGAGATTGAAAAAAATAATTGTGTTAATATATGCACACCGCCAAGAGACCATGAGGTACCGCCAAGAGACCACGAGTTTCTCTTGACACCGCTTAACAGCGGGAAATGCAAGCGTTACAAAGCATGCACGAAACTATGACCATGTAAAGAATCTTGAAATATGGCAATAGACCATTTTACAGTTGTCTGCTAAGTGACCTGGCCTTTGAATGGCAGCGAGGCTGTAGGTGACCTTGTTTTGATACAGACCTTACTGCCTTTGTTATGTAAATCAAGTTGTTCTAATGCTAACTAGGTGTATTTACAGACAAAGGTAGAGAGGTCTGTATCAAAGGAAGGTCACCTCTAGCCTCGCTGCTATTCAGAGGCCAGGTTTTCGACTACAGATTTTTCCTTTTTGGCTGCGACACAATTGCGACATTTTATAAGAAATAGTATCTATGTCGTAGAGTAATTGTTCTTTTAAGGTGCATAACGCGGCGTATGTACATTAATGCCTAAAACTAGGCTAATTGCGCTCCTTTGTTTTATTTTATTTTCAGATTGTGGAGGAATACTAATCAGCGCAACCGGAGAAATACGCTCTCCTGGTTTCCCAAATGGTTACCCTCCAAACCTGAGCTGTACATGGCTGATCTTCATCCCCAACAAACAAATTGGCTTGACACTGAACGAATTTAAGACAGAGAATGCTTATGACCGTCTGGAGGTCGCCCATGGACCCTGGGTAACCTCGTCTCTTGAGATAGCCTGGAGCGGTCCCAGTCCACTTTCAGGCGAAGTTGTTACAACTCAGTACATGTGGGTCCATTTCATAACCAGTGCGCAAGACAATGGAGTGTATAAGGGATTTCGTGCCACGTATAAACCATACGTCCTGTACTCAAAAAAGAAATAAAGGGGAATTTATAAATCAGGTCGTCAAAACGGTTTCAAGAGTTGTAGAGTTATCAATTGTGATGAGTTGTGAATAAATAGTTTGACTGAAGTCTTTATTTCTGTATTTATTATACACCATTCTTCGCTGATATGAGCCGGAAATGTGCCACAGAATTGCCAGCCGTATAATCCAGTAATGGTGCTTAGAGGGTGCTAACAAGTAGCCGCCTGACCGTACCCTCTTTACACCCTGCAGCAGCCTTGCTACTTGTAATATGCAATTGGCAAGGAATTCCTGGAAAATTTCACCGGCACGCGCCTGCCGCCCAGAAGTGTCCCTCCTGGGGGCACCGCGGACTAAACTCAAGCTCCCAACCCAATGTCTGGATTAAAGAAAACCGTGACAATGTCAACACAATGATACAGCCAATTTTCCAATAAAGTCAATCAATCAATCAGTCAGAGGCGTCTGTCACTACACAGCCCAACTTGCCTGTTTGTGGGTGGCAAGCTTCTGGCCCCTAAGCCTGCACGGTACGGTCGGTCAAGGCTTTCCTTCCAAGAAAATAACCAGTTTTACTGAGAAAAATGCTTCTCTCTGTGACCCACCCGACTTTCTTGGAGTTTAGGTCCAACCCGCTGCTGGCTCGTCGGCAGTCGGGCTTTGGTCCGATTTTGATATGGTTTTCATAAATCCAGACACGAGTGTCTCACTGATTTTGGCTCCTTCTTGGTGTAGAGAACACAGGATACGTCACAATTGAACACCGCCTCACAAACCTATTGTTTTTATTGTTTTCCTCGTTCTTTAGTCCTTTTGTTTCCTATTGTTTTACATCAACTGTGTCTTCTACATTTCGACTGTTTTTCGTGCTTAGAAATGTGATTTCTCCAAAACTATTATTAACTGTTATTTAATAACTAGATTTATGAGAACTTAATTGGAGGCGATTATACAAATTTTTGAGTAATTATTTTACAGCACGATAAAACTTGAAATATGTCAGTGATTAGTTAAGAGTAGTAAGTTGCATAGCTCTGAGTATTGTTGTTCTGCAAGCAAAATTTCAAGGTTGTAGCACTTTTCTTTCTTAATATATCCTCTTTAGCATAAACGTAGTTTTGAACCAGCTGGGAATGGGTGTGGTCAGTATTTTGGGTGTAGTTCCTCAGGAATGTAAGGTATTCAACCATGATTCCAATCACAAAACGATTGAGGAATGGAGAAGAGGATTAGGACCATTTTTTAATATTGACCATTCCAATTCACGAGTAGCCTGCGAACAGGCTCCCAGCGAGGGCGGAAAAAAAATTCTGCGATCGAAAGCGTGATTCCGTGAGCGTCACCAGACCGCTCTCGGCTCGTCCCGCTCACCCTAGACTACACTCGGCTAGCTCGCTCTAAAAGGGAGCCTGTTCGCAGGCTAATTCACGAGTTGGCTCATTGGGACAGTTTTCAACACCACATAAGTTGGTAACTCCTTGAAACAGAGCGAACGAAGGATCGAGTGAATCTCCAATCCTTAATTACCTAATTTTACTTGAATTTTCCAAGTTTAAAATGGAGTAAATTTACATTTGAATACACCTAGAATTCAATGACCAGTTACAATTTTATTTCTGACTACAGTAACACGAGACATTCAATGTGAATAGTTTATTGAGGACGCGGCAGGGAGTCATCTGATGCAAGTGTATTCCGCCTAATAAGATAACCTGTATCCTTGCAAATTACTAAAAAAGAACACCCATAAGAAGTAGCGAAAGCAAAGGGGAAACTTAATCCGCATCTAATGCAGCAGCACCAGACGCCGAGGAAAGGGTACCAATTTAATAAGCTAGAACATTTCGCAATAATACATACAAGCTCTCAAACGAACACAGAGACTGACCGACCTAGAATGAGGGACCATTCAAAAATGGTCCCTAAACGTCCCATGACACTCCCTGAGCTATCCGTTTTGCGTCGAAATGATAATTTCTGACTACTTTGTCCCTCAATCCTCATGAAATTGCACTTACCGAAAGGCAATATAAACGAAACCCATGAATCAAAAGTTTAAACAAAATTGATAACGGGTTAAACTGATAACAAAGATAAAATAATGTTGCAGTATCGGCAGACCTCGTTTTTTATCCAAATAGAGATGGTTCTTTTATTAATAGGTTTAAAGTGTACATAACTCTGAAGAAAGCAATGAAGCTACACTAACCAGTGTGGCACATAATGGGGTTTGTTCGAGCCTTTATTTCTGCCTCCCGGGCAGCGAAATAAAACTTCTAAATTTGCTTTAAAGTCATTCTCCGTAACCCCCTCATGCAAATTCTTGCCAATTCGTAGTTTTTTTTGTAAAGGGCTTTTTAGCACTATTCGGTCCTATGGTACGAAAGCAGCCATGTTGGAACGCAAGTTGCACAGTGGGTTTTCGACAACAAAGGCAAGTCAGGATGGACTGGTACGAGTTGCGTTGTTTTAGCGTCCCAGCATGACTGATTTTGTAACCTGCAACTGACATATTTATTTTCTTAAAGAGTTTTCAATTAAGGACCGACAATAATAATACCACCAGTAGCTGAAACCCAGAAGCGTCGGTTTTAGACCGTTAAAGCTAATCGCACAAACTTGGAATTGTAGTGTGACAGTTATTTGCCAAATCCAATATCGCTGCCTATACAAACACGTCTTTAAAAGTCACGACAACGAATTTATCATTTATTTTATACGAGATCGATCGCATAAAAAACCCATACGAAATTTTTTTCATCTAATCACAATCGCGAAACGACTTTCTCACACGTGGGAAAGCGTTTCATTATGGCAAGCCAATTGCAGTTTAATTCAATTTCAATTTCAATTCAATTTCAATTCATTTTCAATTCAATTTCAATTCATTTTCAATTCAATTTCAATTCAATTTCAATTCAATTTCAATTCAATTCCAATTCAATGAAATTTCAGTTTAATTTCAATTCAATTTTCAATTCAAGGAAATTCATTCAACGAAATTCATCTCGATTCAAAGAAAGCTTGTACATTTTAATATTCATCTCATCGAAAATCACTTCCGGTTACTGACCGGAAATGGTAACTTTCCGGGGTAGTTATAGGAGCTGTTTTACTAGCAATATGGTGCATGTCGAATCAGTGTTTCACGTAGAAAAGAATTTACCCGAATTTTTGTCATCTGTTTTTGATAGGACAGAGGAATATATACGCAGCAATGAAGCAAACATCAAAGACTTCCAAGTACAATTTGTAATTCTCGATAGAACTGTAAGTCTTCTGAATTCTATTGCCTTTGAAATTGAGCAAGATCGGATCGAGTGGGAGTCCCTGGCTAGAGCCTTTTCAGAAGTATTGCGGGCTATCGAAAATCACATCAAAACTCTAGCAGAACCGTCATCAATTTCACGACGTGAATGCGAAACCCTCCGAACGAGAACTCCTGGGAGACCTCAGTTCTACGTACCTGCCGAAACGTTAGATCTTCTTGGACTTGGATTTTCAATGGCAAAAATTTCTAGGATGTTTGGCGTGTTTCGCTGGACAATCGTCATGGATTTACAACAGGGCGAACATACTTAGCAGGATACCCTAAGTCAGTTGGATTGAGGGTTCAAAGGAGACGAATTCGTGATTGTTTGGAGAGGGTGGATCCGGCAAATACTGCCTTGAGGTGGGGGATTGTTGTTTCTCGTAAGCAATACTCGGTCCCATGGCCAAATTCTCTATGGAATTTAGATGGGCACCACTCTCTTATTCGTTGGGGTCTTGTAATCCATGGGTGCATAGATGGTTTTCTAGACGAATTGTGCTTCTCAGATGCAGTAATAACAATCTGTCGCAAACTGTTCTTGAACTCTTTCTGAAAGCTATTGAAAATGATGCGTTGTGGCCATCGCGTATTCGTGTGGATTACGGTGTCGAGAACGTACAAGTTTGTGATGCCATGGTGGAAGCAAGAGGTGAAGGTAGGGGGAGTTTTATAGCCTGACGAGAAATCAGGATTGAAAGACTCTGGAGGGAAGTTTTAGGGTGTGTATGCCATCTGTTCTATCACGTGTTTTATGCATTGGAAGATACGGGGTTGCTCGACATTGATAACCCAACGGATCTATTTGCACTGCACTTGACTTTCATCTCACTCTAGGGTGGAGGCTTTCAACCATCACAAGGTGAGGACAGCAAACCATTGGTCTCCATATCAGATGTGGGTGAATGGCATGCTAAACAGGGAGAACCCCTTAGCACATGGGCAACTAGACGAGGATCCCAGTGATCTGGTGTTAGCAGTGGGTAGAAAAGGGAATTCTGTGTGGGGGTTTGTGCCATGACTTGTTGCCTCAACAAACTCTATAGAAGGTGCTACTCTAACCCTAGTAGAGGCTCTTCGTCACTGCCAGTAATAAATTGCTGCAAGTCTGGTGTATTTAGAAAACAACTCATAAATTTCTGTTTCGAAGCGGCGTGCATTGCTACCCTCTTCAGAAAAATTTGGTGAAAGAAGGGTCATCAATATTTTTCTTGATAAAGCATAACTCTGGGAAAGTCTGAAAAGATGAAGAAAGTTAGGTATAGCATTCTCTATTTGATAAAGCCCCAGGTTTTTGAAACCAATTCGAAGCTTTGCAATGCAAGGGTTTGATGGCTCTTGGGAAGAAAAAAGAGCTTGGAGGTGATCTTCTTTCACAAATCTGGGGATACTGTCATACTGCAAAATGCTGAGGGCCATAATAAGCCCAATAGTTGAATAATCATTAGCAAGGTGGTCTTTTAGACCATTGTCAAAGTGTTTAGCTTTTATATCTCGCAAACATAGGCAAAAGAACTCTTTCCGAGGACCACCATAATCCTCAGCACACTCACCATAAAATCCAACTGCGAGTGTTAGTCTGGGGTCTTTTAAAAATTGAATTTCATCGATTGCTGATTTTAAAATATCTTGTCGATTGATTAAGATGAAGTTGGTTTCACCCTCTAAACTTTCAGAAACATTTTGCACATCGAGAGGCCTTCCACTTACAATCAGACTGGACTACAAGTTGTATTGACTGGCGGTAAGAATCTCAGTAAGAAATCTGGCCTAAACCTTACTTTTAAAAGGCAGAGCAGTTAACAAAAAGGTTTTTCAATTTATTAGTTTCAAGAGGTAAACACAACATGTCATGCGCTTGTTTACTTGAACCAAACCTCTCGATTTAAGGTTACAAAGAAACAATACGATTTTGTTTTCGTCAACTGTTAACAATGTAAACTTCTACCAAAAAAGGCTATGCGTAACTATAACTTGTAGACTTCGGATTCATTCCCATTCACTTCAGCACAGTTCAGTTCAATGCTACACTGTCCACCTCACATCCATGGTTCCCAGCCTTGGTAGGTACGGCCAAGAACATTAGGATCCATGGCATGATCCATTAAACAGGCCACTTCAGACTCCACTGACAAACCACTTTCAGGTTCGCAGGCTCGTGTGTTAACAGCTCTATCTCCAAGACATACAGACTCCATTTGCTTATACCAAGGGTTGTTCTTGTGACCCCATAGCAGATCGTCCCTAAAATTATTTAAAGTAACTTTTGTCGTCTATTTATGTAATAACAGCATTTTCTTCAAGGAACGTTTAAAAAAAATTTCAGGTATGTTCAATCATAGTTAAATTAATTGAAAGCAGTTGTAAAGTGTTAACTCAATCCCCGCCCCCTACGTTTCCACGTTGAAAAGCACAGAAATCCGAAGTTTGTGATAACTCGTCAGTCAGACGTTAAAAGAGAAGAGAGTTGAGTGAAGTAGCGGGCACGATAACTTCTACAACGCCGGGTAACACTTCAATATATCCGACAAAATGTCTAACTCAGTTCATAGTCGTGTTATTTATCTTTATATGGTAAGCCGATACAGCGCGCAATTAAATTTTCTCCAATTAGTTAAACTCAGAAATGAAAGAGTATTATCGTAATTTGAACTAACCTCATAACATACGCTGGGTTAAATCCTTCCAGTTTCTTTCTAGCACTTTGTATTTTCTGCTTGGGATACCACGCTGCGTCCTCTTCGCCTAAAAATATGATACAAGATATTTGCTTATTTACTTAAGATTCTTACCAGAGTTTTACGTGTCCTAAAAAACGGACAGCCGTTCGTTGTGGCAGAGTTAATAGAGGGAGACTGGTTATGAAAGCCGGCGGACTTCAAACGATTCGAACTATGGGGGCGCTCTGAGGTTGAAGGTACCAGTCACGTGATCGCGAAGTCGCACACATTCAAAACAAAATGGCGGATGGAGTAGACGATCTCTTGCTATGGGGAGACGATTTTCAAAGTTATTCTAGACATTTTAGAAGGTGAATAAGCAGTCGAGCAGAAGTTTGTGGCAACAGCTAACAATGTAAGTTCAAATTGTGCTAATTTACGATTCGAATTTCTTGCTACCGACCCAAAACAATCGCTTGTTTATGTATTTGTGGGCTGACAAGTTACTCGAGTCAAACGAGTCAAAAAACCAAAAATTTAACTTAAATATACATGCCCTACCTGCAACGACTTGTCAGTGTTTCTGTACAAGATAAGAACATGTTTTTCACTGTTTTACACTGAATGGCTCGTTTAATATGAGAAGAAGTGCCTTGAATAACTTGCTGGAAACCACTGTGAATTCAGAGTTTTAGCGATATGATGTTGCACGAATCGTATTTTTTTTCGATGTTTTGTTGTAGGTCCAGCAAGGAGGTCCAGCAACAAGAAATTATCTGCAAAGACTGTGGAAAAAATAGAAAACCAAAGGAGGTTATGACCGACACAGAAGTTTGAAGCACAGCAGTCTTCATGAAGGATCCAGTCAGCCTTTGAGTGTCAGCCTACTTGCTGAAGTTGTGGCGTCTGCGATCAAGAAAATAAATGAAGCTGAAGTGTTTACAGAAATCTTGAGGAATGAGCTAAGCAGGTATTCTTTTCAACAGCCAGAGGAAGAAAGTTTTGAATTCACTAGCAAGGAATTGACATTGTTACAATAACTTTTAAGGCTACTAGTGATAGTGATGTTCTTTCTAACTATGGATTGATCATAACTGATGCAGAAATCAAGCCAGCCAGTCATGTCATCAAGGATGTATTGCATGGCATTATGACTTTATATGTGCAGGTACGCTCATTCTCCTTCGCGAAAGGATGTGATTGAGAATCACAAGACCAAAATGAATCAAACAAAGGGGAAGTCTCCGAGCCATTCGTTGCGCTATTTTAAGCTACTCGCTGCTCGCCATTTTGATATTCTGTGCACCTTCGCGGTCACGTGACATGCCATAAACCAAAACAAAGAGTTCGTCCTTTGAAGTCCGCCGGCTTTCATAACCACTCTCCCTCTATTAACTCTGGTTGTGGACAGCTGGTGGGTTTTGACAGGAAAATTTTACGTCAAAACGACTGAAACATGAACCTGTATTAATTCCTTGAGTCTTGGCTTGTTTTCGAGCAAACATCTAAAACAGAGCAAAACACATCGAGTCAGGTCCTCAAAATTCTCAGGCTTATTCGTACAACTATTAACATGGATGAAATTGTATGGATAGCAGCTGCATCTTAACTAATCACAAACTGTCCATCGGTAAAGAGAACATAATAATTTCAGCAATTATATGACAAGCTTTATAAGCAAGGCAAGCATTATGTTTTAAACAAGTTACATGACAAGCTTTATAAGACATTTAAATTAGTTACTTAGGCGTTTGGATTTAGATAGAAGTGGAAGATTTCAAGTCCTTTACGCTTCTTAAAGGGAAGTGGTGAATTAATATAACTTGGAGTTCACCGATAGAGACCTGCCAATCCAGAGAAGGCTCTTTAATGAACACGTCCATTGTGTTAAGGAGCAATTCGTGGTTATTTCTGAGAGCCCTCAGTGTATGTACCATGACGTTCTTCAGGGTACCACTCTCTTTCAGTGGCAACATAAGATTCACAAACTGCCGGGTCAATCTGAAAGGCATGAGTTCTGGCACGGGAAGGAACTGCAAATACACGTATCATAATCATGCAGTGAACCAACAAATCATCTTTCAACTAAGCAGACAGAGAAAATAAAAAAAGCACTATTCAACAAATAGCCTTTTTAAACACTAAAAGTAATAATAACAGCATCCAAGTTAAAAACTACACATTTCGTAAATGTAACACCAATTTAAACAGAACGGCGAACCACCGACTGAACAAACAAATAGCTAGCATGGTTACTCGTGATCCCCAAACTCCTTGGTTTTTAAATGAATAGTCTTTAAATTATCAGCAATGCTGTTAAAAACAACTGCAATAGGAACAAAACCATTGTCATACCTGCGTAGCAGAACCAAAGGCGTGGCCAAAGTCAATGCCAATCATTCCACCAGTTTCCATGTCAACCATAAAGTTTGACAAATGGCGATCCCCAATACCCAAAATGTACTGACATATGCACAAACACGCATGACTGCTCGCAAAATGCGATCTGAGAGTAAGGAACGCTTCAGGAGAGACGGAAAGCTGCGTGAAAGCACGTCTGTGAATCAAACACTCATAGATTAAATTGATCAAAACAAACACAAAACAATAAAAATACAACTAATAGGAACCAAATTTTAATGGAAACAGTTGCAAACAATTGCCATTAAAGACAACTAGAGCCTTCACTATCTCTAAAATAAATCGAGAATTTCGAAAAGTAAGATTTGCAATTTATCGTTCTTGAACTTCCGCAAGCAGTTAACAAATGGTCGTGTTGCAGACGCTGAAACTATGTTGTGTAACTCATAATAGGCCACTTACAGCTTGATAGTGAGGATACAAACAGCAGAAATGAATAAACACGGTCGTTCAATTTCCTTTGTTTGTGTCCTCTAATCCTTGCTGCCAAGCTGAATTTTAATATAACGAAAGTGGGCTATTAAGAGGCTGTCCGCGTAAGAACGGATAAGGCAAATTTCGGACCTTCACCGATTGGCCTCATTTTTTCAGTGAA
>OMLO01004344.1_pt1 | contig 11841 bp, 9 predicted proteins | sample 1674811 | NCBI WGS metagenome assembly OMLO01 (sample SAMN06265003, study PRJEB25207) | coral metagenome | isolation source: Coral host | place: Mexico:La Bocana,Puerto Morelos, Mexico | collected 2008-11-13 | reverse complement strand
AAGCGTTGGTATCGTCATGGGACCATGCGAGATATGCAATCCTGAAGCCTCTGGCCGCTGTTTTGACGTTCGTCATAGGTCCTTTTTTCTACCTAAATCTACCCGTTTCTCCGACATAACTCTACAAACAGATAGCGTAAGGAATTTTGTAGACAACTTTGGGTTGTAACTTTGGTCGTGACTTTAGAGCCGTGTTGTTTTAGTGTTTCAAAAACCAACAAGCTAATACCAATAACAATACAGGTATCTTTAAAAGTGATGACGTATAAAACAGGATATACAAGAAAAATACATTCTATGAGTTTGATTATAATTTTAGAGTAATTTTGTTTTTGTTTTTGGTGATTTAACAAAAAGCGTCTTGAGATTTCTCAGAAACGTTAGTCATGCATGGCCGATAATACAAACAATTTTATTCCAAACTTTCATTTATGCACTGGAAAAATTTGAAATTTATCATTGAAGGAGGCCCTTGAATTTATTTATGATTTCTTTTTCCTCTTTCCCCTTTCCCTCCCTTTATGTGTTCCTCTAAGAAAGCTCTAATCAAGGGCCTGTTGCAGGGTAGATTTACTATATTATAGTTGCTGTCGAACCTTAGGTTACAAACACCTCTCCAACGCGACCACCTCTCCCCAGTAATCAGTCTTTCAAGGTAACAAAAGTTTCTAAGTCAAATCACTACGCATGGCATTACACATGCAAAGCCATATAGTGTTGGCAATTCTGCTTACTGCAGGACCTTTAATAAGCACTCTTTGCCAAAGAATAACACAAGATATTTGCCCTGTCAAAGTTTCTTATCCGGCTTCTGAAGGGAATGGACGTTGCGGAGATATGGCGGCATTTGGAATTTTCATTGTTTCAAATAGCTATTATGGGATGTTCAGATCACAAATTAGTATTTATTTCCCCCCTAAGCATCCCATAATAGCTATTTGAAACAAGAAGAATTCAAAATGTCCACCATATCGCCGAAAATATCTATTACTATCACCTGCGATAAGTTTAATTTAGTGTGATGTTCCACACGACGAAATTCAACAAGTAAAACGAAACTCAACCAAGTAAAGGCGACATATTGAAAAATATATTCCTCCTACATTAGTGAACTAGAAAAAAACAAATCACTCACACTGAACACTGACAAAGACACCTCTTCTGGCTGGATTACCAATGCCATTGTCAGCAGTACATCTGTACAGTCCTTCATCCTGTTTACCACTGATAGTGAAAGGGAAGGTAACAAAAGTGTTGTCAGACACTCTTGTCCAGGTGATGTTTGGTGTTGGTTTACCACCAGCTTTACAAGTAAGATTCACTGAATCAGAGTCATTTACTATCCCCTCACCAAGAATGCCACTAATGACTGGTGGAGCTGTGGGATCAAAACAACAGAGTTAGAGTAAAATGTTTTAAATTGTACACACACTGCACAGTTAATTCTCTGGGCCTCTCAATCTCTCATAATGTTCTGAATTAAAACTTAATAAGTTAAACATTCAACCTAATTCACCTCCAAATGAGGTTCTACAAAGTACAGTTGGGATTTTCGCAAGTTCAAACATAGGGTAGGGGCACCTTTAGACTTAGGGCAAGGTGTTACTTTCTTGCCTGAATAGCTTGTACACGATGCCCAAATGCATGACATTGGGAGAGAAACACACTCAAATTGCATTAAAAACAAACCTTTTTCCAATTTTATATGTCTAATGAAACAGTTCTTTTTACTGTCAAGACATCTTGTCAGCGAAAGCGAAACATTCAACACAAAATTTATCTTAAGAAAAAAGCGAACACTGATCGCATTAAGCAGGAGCTACAAATATTAGCCACGTTGAGGGAATTCAATTCTCCTGGGGTATCAGTTCACGATATGTGGAATCACTTCGAAAGAAATATGCGTCGTATCATGGACACCTGTATACGTCATAAAATGATTAGCTCCAGATATAACCTCCCATGGTTTAATCGATCGCTTAGAAGGCAAACAAGGGCTAAAAAACGGCTCTATGACAAGGCAAAAAAGTCCGGGAACCCTGTACACTGGAATGAATTCCGCCCAGCCAGAAAGCGTTTGCAAAAGAATTTGAAGTCTGCAAAGGAAACATACATCTCAGATTTCCTTGGAGACACAATCAAGGAAAACCCGAAGCGTTTCTGGTCGTACATCAAGCAATTGAAAAATGTCGATCCTGGCGTATCCGACTTCAAAGTCGACGGTAAGATCGTAAGCGATGGGCGAATGAAATCGGAAATTTTAGGCAAACAATTCTCTAGTGTGTTTACAAATGAAGATCCCACTACCATCCCGGCTGTCGGTACTGGACCGAAACCATCTATCGACCCACTCATTGTTACGATCCAGGAGTTATCAAGCAGTTGCAGTCTCTGAAACCAAATAAAACCAGTGGCCCGGATGAGATACCCCCGTGGTTCCTGAAGGATTATGCCGTGGAAATCAGCCCTATACTAACAGCAATTTACCAAACCTCCATTGATGCCGGCCATGTACCATCCAAATGGAAACATGCCAACACAATTATGTGGTGTGTTCAAGAATGGAGAAAAATCAGACCCTGCTAATTACAGACCGATTTCATTAACCTGCATTTCATCAAAGGTCCTTGATGAAATGCGAAACAGAATTTGGGGTACATTGGATATTCCTCTTTCCAGTGTAAATGTGGAAAGCTATATTTGCAGCGATCGCTGTTTTCGCTCTTTGAAGCCCTTTGAGAAGTTCCAAGAAGTTGCAAAAACCTCTTGATTGCACGTTGAAAGAAAATTTTGTGAGGAATAATACAGTGAAGCATGGTGTGCCTTAATTTGTACTCGGCAATTTCTCCAAGTGTTGCAGCACCAAAAAAATCTTTTTGCCATGGAGAAAATCAAAGAAGGTTTAAGTCCATAAAATGTTTGTCATATGGAGAAATCTGACCTAAACCAAATCCCGTAGATGTAATTCACGTTCCCCTTACAATGGTTCAGCCAACTCTTCCCATCCTCACCTTTATTGTGGTGAAAAACGTTAAAATTTCTTCGGATATTTGCAAAGTACAAAGTGCAGGTGAGCTTAAAATTACTGCTTTGTCAAGAAGGAGGAATTTTTTGTTCAAATGACGTGTTAGTAAAATTGCCATGTGAAAATTTCTTTCAGGCAATTGTGAGCTACGAGTCTGGAAGGCAATTGCTGAAAGATCTCCATGACATTGTCCTCTTTCTACACGTTCTGGCCTGTTGACAGTTTTGTTCGTCTCCAATGATCTTGGCAGTTATCCTGAGAGATTTAAGAAAGCGAACTTGGTCTAACATTAAGTGAAACAAGAGGAGAATTACAAAGACAATTGAGTTCGCACATTTCAGCCTCACAATGTCGAAAAATATTTGAGCAGACTGAAAATCAAATACTTTTCCGATCTTGCTGGTTGAATTAGGAACATTAGGACTAAAATTTCTAACGCTTCCTGCTCTAAATCTTTTAGACTTTCAATCTGAAACGTCTCTAAAATTCTCCTGTGTGCCAAAGCTATCAACTCCACATCCTCTGCCATTTTGTTCACAACGATCTGACAAGATAATTTATGCATTGATTTATGCCCAATAAAAATCTGCGGGCGGTTATCTCAATTGCTAAGACTAACAAAAGAATCCTCACATGTCCAACTGTGCCTACGGGGGAGGAGCACAGGCTCCTTTCCCGAACAGCAGCTGGTGATCAAGCCTAGAACGAATATACAAGGAAGAAAACATAGTCAAATGTCCCCTACACGTAGGAGCTTTGTTAGCATTGAACAAGTTGACAATATCGTTTAATTTACTGACTGTTAGTGGTTGCAATGAAATGGATTCAGAAAGAGAGCTGCTCAGAAAATTCTTGGGTGATGAATTTGTGGAAGGAATTTTTGCTCACCTAATTTTGAACTATATTGGTAAATTAATCACAGAACTTATTCGCAATGTCAGTAGGATTACTAATTTCCATTTTTGGTGAAGCTTGCAGGATACGGTGATTTAGCAACACGCCTGTTGATCACTTCATTGCGAATTTTCCATGTTTGCTTTAAGGTGGCCGAACACAGTTTTCAAGAGCCTATGCCTAATTAACCATTACTTTTAAGCCATTTATGCTTTGGGGTAAAGAGTAAACATTAACCACAGAACACTTTATTCTCGCATTTTGGCTAAGATCTGTGTGCTGTTGCCATGGCAACAGGGCTGGTTAAAAACAGAGCTTATAAAATGGTTTTTGTTTATTTAAAAAAAACTACAGTCGTTAGATTTGTTTCATCATTTGCCCACTACGAATTGACATTAAATCCCTCCTGTTAACACTGATTTAAGAAAAAATTTGACATAGGCGATTTTCGTAATTCTTCGTAAATCGTTTTCACTGCATGTTCTATATTGTTAAAAATTCCCTATGTCAAAATTCAGAATTTTTGTGATAGATCATTCACATGGTTTCTGAACTATTGTTTTGCCAAATTTCTTGAAATTCCAACAACTGGATCGTTAGAAATCGACAGGTTTCGGTAAAAGCAATCAGTCTCAATTTTTCGAGCAACTGTGCATGCACTGCATTTGACTGGGTTCTTTCGGTAACAAAAAAAAAGCCAAGAATTGCTGGGTTCTTTGCGTCGTTACCTTTTCTTAAATATCTTTGTAATAACAGACTAAAGCCATCAATACGCTGCGTTCAATAATGGAGAAAAATAGCGCAGATAGTGCGGGTTTTGAATAAATAAAATGATCGCTCTATTGACATGTTTGTTTTGCTATCCTTGTGCGCGCTGAATCGCATCAGCAAAAGCGCGCGCAAAAACTGTGTTCAGCCACCTTAAGCTAGATCTAGCCTTATCCAATTTGTTGTCAATAATGTTTCATGGCAAGAAGAAGAAGACAAGTTAGCTTATTTCCACATGACTTCTAGTTGCATTCATGCTCATGACTTGGTTTCCTTAAGAATAATTTATAGAACCTAGACTTTGTTTTAATAGATTCAAAATTCAAGTTGTAAGGCACGGATTAAGTAGAGTTTTCTAAAACTCTACTTAATCCGTGCCTAAAGGTTCTTCCCTTGACAAAACTCTTGTTGTAAAATTCAGTATATTTTTGTAGGAACCTGTTGTAAACAGCATTAGCATCAGCATAAACAATATTATTAGAAAATTACCCAAAGCAAATACGCGTGCTGATTGGTCTGAGACCGTGTTTCTATAACACGACAGAAACACAGAACTAGTGAGAGCTGTAGACGTAATGATGGCACAAGCAAAGAGAATTTACATTTTGATGGTCGAAGTACATGTAAACAAGTTTATTTTCTTTTTTGCGTCGCAGTGTTTTCTAAAAGAAATAGAAAACATATTCTTTGTGTTTCTATCGAGTTATAGAAACACTTGTGAAAGTTTGAGAGAACTTGAAAAAGCTGTGGAAACACTTGTGCGGCTAGTATTCCCACAGCATTTCTCGTTCTCCCAAACTTTCACAAGTGTTCTATAACTTGATAGAAACACGGTACATGTTTTCTATTTCTTAATTAGAGAATTCCAATCAAATTTACCCAAAAGGTTGTTAAATGCATGAATATTCTGATTAGAGAAGTTGCAAATGGCAACACTTTCCTTATGATTAATTGTCAAGCAATGAGCATCTGTGTAGCAGAGTGCGAGGATTGGTAAATGGTCGGAGATATCATTAATAACGAGTCCATTGTCATAGGAGGCAGAAAATATTGCTTCTAAAAATGTTATCGATCATGGTTGCCCGGTACCAAGTAAGTCAAGTAAGTCTCAAAATTAGTTGCTAAAAAGAGTGAGAAAATATAACGCATTAATGAACTTTTTCATAGCTGAATGCAAATCAGTGTTAAGAAGGTGTAAATTGAAATCACCCATTATGTAACATGTTTTATTGTCCATGGTTAACCGATCAAGCAATAACTTGCTGAAAAGACTCCAGGAATGTTGGTTTAGCCACGTTTCTGAGATACCCATTGCTGAAAACTCATGCCACAAGGAATCTAACAGCTGGGTAAATTTGTCAAAATTCTTAAGCAAGCTATTAGTATTTTAATGCAAAAGTGAAAAATTGATACATGTACACGTAACATCCTTATTACTAGTTAGGTCATAAACAAATAATTAAATAAGTACATAAATAAATAAGAAAGGGGAGAGGGGAAGGGGCTCCAATGCTTAAATTCATTTTAGCCTTGTTTAGCTGTTGTTACTATCATTGTTTTTATATACAGGACTGATGACTGGAAATCAAATAAGGGATGAAAGGGACAATGTGTGAAGATTTTGTTTGAAAACGTGAGAACTTAGAGGTACTTCCACGGATTATTCAAAAACATTGCATGGCATGGTCCACGCCATTCTTTTATAAAGGGATTTTGCTTCTTCGTTTCCGTCTTTTTTGATGGTTAAATTCCTGATATGGTAGCAGCAATTTTTTATTAAACCCATTAGCCAAAACAATCACACGCTTCACAGGATCCACACATGATGAAGTGTCACGGCAAATTGTAAACATGCCACATCAGTTCCACTATTCAGGCTACGTATTGATTTACTACGCATTTTGCAGTGGTGTCTTGAAAGATTGTGAAGCCCTATTTAGTCTGAATTATGTTCCTCTGAAAACTATGTAAATTTGCGGTCTTATATGTGGCCACTTGTTGTTGTCAGCGTGTTGTGGATTTAACTTTCAGTCGTAATTTGACCCGACTAAAATATAATGCAAATTGGATATGCGGCCCAAATTCTGACATTTCGTTTATCTTTATGTAGTTGCTTTCAAAAACTTTAAAACCTCTAAAACGAAACCCAATGTATTTCCAGTCCATACGAACAAAAATCAGTTTTATAGCTCTGTATAGTTTTTTTTACGTCTGTGGTTCAATACATTTTGAATTAGTTTCCACACCATTGACATGTTTTTGTGAAAAATGTGAAAGTACAAATGGATCGGACACACGCTAAGAAAACCACACAATAGCGTAACTAAAAAGGCACTCTTCTGGAACCCTCAAGGAAAGAGAAATCGTGGAAGACCAAAAAACAACTGGAGAAGATCAGCCGAACAAGAACTGCGGCAAATAGGTCTACGATGGACCCAAATTGAAAATCAAGCCCAAGAAAGAGACCAGTGGAAGAAAACTGTGGATGAGCTATGCTTCACATAGGAGCCAAGGCTATATATATATACAAATTAGGCACGGTTTCTAGTCACGACCACTTCCAATTCCAGTTTATGCAAATTTTTTATTCAATTGACCCTGAAAAATTTTCAATGGAAACTTGCTTTCAGAAAAAGTCTCTGAATGTTATTGTGACTTTTTGAGTTTTAATACTGACAAGCTGTCCACGCGGGAGATCATTCATTGCTTTTCCGACGGTTTGCTTGATACATGCGCGGGAAACCTTGTATGCGGGAAAATACAATACACCTGTTATCAAGTTGTAATACAAGTTTGTGTTTCATAATCCAAGAGAAAGCATCCTTTGGTTAGCAAATAATGGATTTCCCACAGCTCCAGTGCGACCCACAATCAGATCTGAAATCTCTGAAGGAAAATCTCAACCAATGTTTCATTTCGTTGCTCTCCAGCAAGTACGAATAGTGGCGTGTTGAGTGGAACAAGAGCAATCAATTAAAAATCCTGAAATGTTTCAAATTTGCCTTAATTTTTTTGTCCGACCAGACTGTCAGACTGTAACAAATGATCTGCTTATAGACAAAAATTATTTGCAGGCTTGCTTTCGGCTAGCAGACACTCTTTAATGTCTAGTTACTGTTCATGTTCAGGGTGCCCCATGCTTAATTAGATGCAAGCTTGGCGAACTGAACGAAAAAGGACTTTAGCGAATTGAACAGAAATGTACGGACTTACATGTAACTCTGTATGACGAACTGAACAAAACATACGGACTCGCTTTATTGGCATTCCCGCTGTTGCATACTTTTAGAACAAGGAATATATATGTATATCCTCTATTCCTTCAGGCTACCGCGCACTCTTTAATGTGTAGTTACTATTCTGTATGGCGAGCTGAACAAAACGTACGGATCGTTAACGCTCAGGGTGCCCCGTCCTTTAATGCAAGCCTGGCGAACTGAATGAAACTTACGGACCATACACTGTATGAAAGGTGTTTACGGTTCGTAACTGCTTTTACAGACCTTACGGATGGATGAATGAATGAATAAGTGAATTACGTTTATTGAAATTCCTGAATATTTAACTTAATGACAGGTCATGAACCCTATTAATCTTCTGCGAGTCGGCTTTGACTTTGAGTTCAATTTGACTTTGCAAGGCCGATTCGCAACAAATCGTGTGAAACAAGTCGAATTGCAACAATCTCACATCCCCAGTTCTTCCTAGTGCGAGGTGACTTCCAGTGCGACAATTCGACTTCGCAAGAGCAATTCGCGACGAATCGTGCAAATTGACCAGGATCACAATAATTTCACACTCCCTATTATTGCCTACCGCAAGATGAATTTTTAAGTACATATATGTCACACGAATCAACTCAAGTCTGTAGTCACGTTTTAAGAACAAGAAACATTCATGACCAGTGTATCACTATTTCTCGGGTCTTGACTTCCGGTGACACAGACCGACTCCATGCAAATCGACTCGAATCGTCAAGTGCCTCAGACAAATTGACTCTCCTTGGGTGTATTGGACATGAATGACTTTTCAGAATTTTTTTAACTTTGATTGGATTCAAATCGAGGTCAACTATGTAAAATCACAAGGACTGTTTTAGTCTGTGACTACCAGTACATTACCACTGTCAATCATTTTAAATTTCACATTTTTCATTCTCAATTTTATGTTTCATTGTTAGATAAAATGAAAAACGGCTGAGTGTACATTGATTGTATAGCTCTCACAAAATCAAGACGTAGAAAATATCTTTTGTATAAATTACCAAATGTATGGTACCTACATGTACATGTAGCTAAACAAATTAATTACGCAAAATATTTTCACTAAGCACAAGCTAAGGAGACATCAACATTTTCCTTGTTCCCTGTTAAACGTTCACTGGACGTTTTGGGTGGAGAGCGGTAAGGATCTTGACCAAAAGCAAAATGATCCTTTTTCATAAAGTTTTCACTTGCCCATGACAACAAGACAGTTGAAAGACCTTTAAAGCAAATAGAGAGAAAAAGCACACTTTAAAGGCCCATTTTCAACCTTGATGCTTTGCGCGCCGTGACACCTTCATACTGAATTTTGTGTTACACAAAATTGCCGAATTTTTCAAAGTTAATTTGTATCGCTTGTTCCCAGAGCAATCCTTGGAATAGTTTTCTTTCTCTTGCTGTAAATACGTTCTCTTGTTGTCATTTTTTATGTTTCCGAAATTATTTTGTAAATATTCTGTATATTTTTGTAAATTTTGCTCTGTGAAGACTGTGTGTGTCTGACCAAATGGAAGCCATTACACGCCATCGTGTCAGGAGACCAAAGTTACCTGGCTCTTTGAAGTCAATTTGGTTGAGGGAATCTGTTTTTAATCTCTGAATGGATAGGAAAGAAGCTCTGGGATTTTCAGAATGCACAGACAGTGAGTTTGAAGTGTAAAATGCAGTTGACTAGCCTACACAACTTCTACGGTTCGCGACATTTGTACATTTGCCATTGTCTGTTCAGTCAATCAACCTTTTTTGTAGCTTCACTTGTGTTTATGAAGGGCACTTTGTGTTGAGTTATAAGGAGGAATTTTAAGTGGAATTGAGCCGTTAGATCCCGTTATGGCAAAGTACTATAGGTCATAGGTCTATATGATTTCTGCTGTTATCTACATGTCGCTTCCTGGAGTTGTCACCTCTGTAACTTTCCATGTGTTTATGCATTGTTTAGGCTCATTACTATTGCAAGGTATGTTTGTAAGTCTCAAAATATTTGTTTTCAGGGTACAAAATATGAAAATAACAGTGAAGATGTTGTTTACTTGCATTCTACGTTGTGACGCCGGGCGCGGCTGTGATTAGAACTGTTTGAAAGTACAGTAGCAGATTCTCATCATGAATATCATATTTGTCCTCATACATTTTTCTTTGGAGACGCTGAACCTTTACTATAGATAGCGATACGTTTGTCTAGAGACATTTAAATGTTTCTTGCAGCTATCTGATCGAGCTTATGTTTCTCAAGCTCGATGTATAGGTTTATTCCTCCTTTGGTCGTTCTGACACCACATGATTCAAATCTAGCTGTTTGCGCTCACGTCTGTTGACTGTTTTGCATTGTTTGGCTTAGTTCAGGCAAGACCATGGTTTCGATCCTCCATCAAACTCATCTTGGTGTGTGCCCATGTCACAGATCGGGAATGAAGAATCAGTACTTGTTTCTAGAATTTAACAAGGCAAGCCAAACACTGCAGGAAGCTTTGAATATGCGATAAATTTCCTGACGAAAATACAAGCCAATAAAAATAGATAGCCAATCAGAGTGCATCATTTAACAATAGATCGGTTTCAAAACAAAAACAAACGACCGCATTGCATCAAGGTTGGAAATGGGCCTTTAAATAAGTAGGAAATACATGTAGAATGATGAAGCCCACTAGGGTGAAGGCATTTGAAATGCGTGTGGTATGTACATGTAGGTTTAGAGTTTTTTGACAGGTCGGAACAGACTTACACTGTACAAAAAGGTACCGGTAGCTTTCCTAAAAATCGACGTTCGTGATCTGTCTTATGTGTATAATGTCGAGGGCCTCTTACATGTACATGTATGCAAATCAGGAAATGATGATATTAAATATACCCAACACAACACTTTCAAACGTACCTACAACTTCCACTTTCATATTGCGTTTCCAAATTTTGTTTTGTGCTCCTTCGAAAGTATTCAGTTTACAGCCAAATTTTCCGTCATCGTCTTCAGTTACATTGAAAATAATCAATGTAGCTCTCTGGGAAGTCCCTGTGACGTTAAACCTTCCCTCAAAACCTAAAGCTGGCCCAGCGTTTCCTGTTGATGGCACGACAGTGGCAACATCTACACCGTTTAGAGTGAAAACTACCGTAATTAGATTTAAGTCTGGCGTAAGGCTGAAGCTCCAGTTCAGTTGTACATGAGTAGATCCTTCCTGAAGCTGCCGACTGTCCGCAGTCAGCTCCATGTCGGCATCTGATGTTGTCTCAACCGGAGGAGGTTCATACCATGTGACACTTCCAGCGTCTGAAATCGAAGATTAATCGCCGTTAATATACACGAACGTTCCGCGTCTTTGCATTACGTAGCATAATATCGCCTTAATTTTTTATTGACGACGAAACTGTTTGGTTACTAAGACAGCAGCCATGGCCAGTCGAAAACGTTCACAACCCTTTCATACAGTATAGCAATTCTTCAGAAAATCATACTAAAGTAAACGTCACCTGTTGTTTCAAGAATCACCATACTCCAGAAAAAGATGAAATGGATAACCTTGAAAGAACGAACCATGCTAAAAACGAACATAAATAACACCTAGTAGATAAGAGCCACCGTAACCTCTGCGACAAACACGGAAATAAACTCGAGAAAAAGAAGCGAAGTCGTTTTGCATTCGTTTGCATTGTTTATCTCGCCTCGAGCCCAGAGTCTTTCCAGCTCGGTCAGCGGATAATCTCGACCATTTTTGTGACTACTGCGCTTGCGCAGCAGTCACTATTGCCATCGTCTGAGTTTTCCGAAAGTAAGTAAGTAACAATAGAGTATACTTCGGAGCCAATCAGCACAACAAATATATATCTCGCGAACTCTTCGTATAAACGATGGTTTGCCGATGGTCCCCGATGACAAACGAAAATCTCGGCTGCCTC
>OMLO01004342.1_pt1 | contig 11843 bp, 10 predicted proteins | sample 1674811 | NCBI WGS metagenome assembly OMLO01 (sample SAMN06265003, study PRJEB25207) | coral metagenome | isolation source: Coral host | place: Mexico:La Bocana,Puerto Morelos, Mexico | collected 2008-11-13 | reverse complement strand
AACTTAGCTGACTTAAGATAAACAAGTTAGGAGACTTAGCAAAAGTTAGGTTTTTAGGAAGATAAGGCTTTGCATGCGTTGTGTTTAATTCTTTCAGAGCGTAGGAAATTGTTTCTTGTTTCTGGTGGCAAAAATAAATCTGTACTTGATGGAACCCCAGCACTGTGTTTTGATAGTTGTCAGGGGGCTGATACTTTTGTGTTTGATTTTTCAAGAAAGACCTAGACCTGTAATTTTTCATGTTTTGAATGGAAAAAATCATTTTCATCTAGTCTGATTGATTTTTTTTCGTTTGCTTTTGCTTTTGTTTTTGTTTGCAAGGCAGAATCTTTGCACATGTAATTAGTCACCGGTGATTTTTTCAGTCTGTTTCTTATCAAACTCAAGCGGTACAGACTTTGTTGATTATTTGTGGTGACGGAAATTTCAATATCCTGTCATGGCTTTGTCTTTACAGACTTTCTTTTTTCAGACACTGGCCTGACAGGCCAAGACTTTGCAGACTATGTCTTTTCAGACAAGTTTTTTTGAAGACAATATCTTTTCAAACCCCGCCTTTACAGACTATGTCGTTTCAGACAACTTTTTTTTTTTGAAGACTATATCTTTTCCAATTCTGTCTTTTCAGACGATGTCTTTTCAGACTCTGTTTTCAACAAACTTGATTTTGTTCAAAATTTCATTTTTCAACAAGAAAGAAATAATTTTGAACAATTGATTTTGTTCAGAATTTCCTATTGGAAAAGAAGAAAAATTCTGAACAAAAGGGGTTTTGTTCAGAAATTCTTTTTGAAAAAGAAAAGAAAAATTCTGAACAAAATTGATTCTGTTCAGAGTTTCTTTTTGAAACAGAAAAAACACTTCTGAAGAAGGTTGATTTTGTCCGGAATTTAGTTGAAAAAATGTAACAATTCTGGCCAAACTTGATTTTGATCAGAACACCATGTCTTTGGGAAAAATCTGAACAATATTGATCTTGCAATCAATTACATAAAAAAATGGCGCCTATCAAAATAAAGACGCAATTCAAAAAGTTTTTGTTTATTGCAGTTTCGAAGGAACATTTGATGTAAATCGTTCAAACCTTGCGTTTTCCAACCATGTGTGTCACACCCTATTTTTGCAAACCCTGTCTTTTCAGACCCTGTCTTTTCAGACTCTGTCTTTTCAGACCATATCATTTCAAACCCTGGTTGTGTTTTCACACCATGTGTTTTCACACCCTGTCTTTAGAAACACTGTGTTTTCATTCCCTGTCATCTCAAACCCCGTCTTTTCAGACATTGTATTTTCAAACCTGAGTTCAATTCTGAAATCAATGTACCAACAACTGTTGTCACCAATGCTTGACAAGAAATCAAAAACATTCAAAAAACTTAACATAACTTAACATGAGTTAGCAAAACTTAGCCAAACTTAGCTAAACACTGACAAGTCTCAGTAAATACTTCAAGTCAAGCTAACTATGCTCAGAAATGTAAGTTGACTTAGAAAAGTTGGGAGACTTGTAACCTAGTTACTAGATACTTGTAGACGGCTTGCAGCAGAGTTATAAGTACCTCAAGTCTTCTAAGTGTAAACGGAGAGTCTCAGTAGTACTTGCAGTTCGGGGTAGTGCTTTCTTATACGGAATAGTGCTGGAGTAGTACTTTGTAGGACTTTGAAGTACAGAGTAGTACTGGAGAAGTATTTTGTAGTACTAGTACTTTGCAGTGCAGAGTAATACTGGAGTAGTACTTTGTAGTAGTACCGGAGTAGTACTTTGGAGTAGTACTGGAGTAGTACAGAGTAGTACCGGAGTAGTTTTTTGGAGTAGTACTGGAGTAGTACAGAGTAGTACCGGAGTAGTTTTTTGGAGTAGTAGTGGAGTAGTACAGAGTAGTACTGGAGTAGTATTTTGAAGTAGTACCGGGGTAGTATTTTGGAGTAGTACTGGAGTAGTACATAGTACTGGAGTAGTACAAAGTAGTACCGGAGAAATATTTTGGAGTAGTACAGAGTCGCGCTGGAGTAGCGCTCGGTAGTTTTACTGGGGTAGTATTTTGGAGTAGTACTGGAGTAGTACAGAGTAGTACTTGGTAGTATTACTGGAGAAGTACTTTGTAGTACTAGTACTTTGTAGTGAAGAGCAGTACTTCGGAGTAGTTTTTTGGAGTAGTGCTGGAGTAGCACTGGGTAGTACCGGAGTGGTACTTTGTAGTACTGGAGTAGTACTTTGTAGTTCTAGTATTTGGTAGTACAGAGAACATGGACACGCCAAAGAGGTCTGAAACAGGTTTGAGACCGTGTGTTTTCCCTCTGTTGCGTCTCTTCTTTGGATATGTGTGCACGTGTGGTTGTTTTTTCTGCGATTTTGTGACGTGTATTTGGGCAGATGACACGTGCCCTCAACTTTGCGCCTTTTGGTGTGTTTTCATGCCTTTTGGATGTTTTTTCCCTTTGTTGTGTGTGTTTTTAGGATATGTCTGCACGTGTGGTTGTTTTTTTCTGCGATTTTCCGACGTGTATTTGTGCAGATGACATGTGCTCTCAACTTTGCGCCTTTTGGTTTGTTTTCATGCCTTTTGGATGTGTTTTCCCTTTGTTGTGTGTGTTTTTGGATATGTGTGCACGTGTGGTTGTTTTTTCTGCGATTTTGTGACGTGTATTTTTGCAGATGACATGTGCTTTCAACTTTGTGCCATTTAGTGTGTTTTCATGCCTTTTGGATGTGTTTCCCTTTGTTGTGTGTGTGTTTTTTGGATATGTGTGCACGTACTCCAGTAAAATATTACCCCGGTAATACTACAAAAAACCACCCCGGTAATACTACAAAATACTACCCCGGCAATACTACAAAAAACTACTCCAGTACTACTCTGTACTACTCCACTACTATTTCAAAATACTAGGCCGGTACTACTCTGTACTACTCCAGTACTACTCCAAAATACTACTCCGGTACTACTTCAAAATACTACTCCAAAATACTACTCCGGTACTACTACAAAGTAGTACTCCAGTACTACTCTGTACTACTCCAGTACTACTCCAAAATATTTCTCCAGTACTACTCCAAAATACTACTCCGGTACTACTCTGTACTACTCAAAATACTTTTTTTGAGAAATAAATTAACTTTGAAAGAAAACAAAGTTCAGGAAATACAGAAAAATAAATCAGAGAAAATGTATTTGAAAGGATCAAAAAGTTCAGAAAGTTCAGACAAAAAGTTCAGAAAGTTCGGAAAAAAAGTTCGGAAAGGATGTGATTGAAAAGAAAAAGAGTTCAGAAAGTTCAGAAAAGAGTTCAGAGAAGATGTGTTTGAAAGGAAACAGAGTTCAGAAAGTTCAGAAAAAAAGTTCAGAAAGTTCAGAAAAAAGTTCAGAAAATATTTGTTTGAAAGGAAAAAAGTTCAGCAAGTTCAGAAAAAAGAGTTCAGAAAGTTCAGGAAAAATTCAAAGAAGATGTGTCTGAAAGGAAAATTCAGAAAGTTCAGAAAAAAATCAGACAATGCAAAATAATCTGAAAGTTTTAGATGAAAGTTTTTTTGTTTCAACGAGATCAAAATTTATTAATTCAAAAAACCAAAGAAATGATTCCCAATAAAAAACTCCAGACTTTCAAAGATCAAACAATCAGATGATCAAATGACAAAATATATTCGAAAAAATGAAACATGTCAGCAGCAGAAAAAATCTTGATGAACATTAGAAACGAAAAAAATGGAAGAAACAACAATCAATCATTTATATATATATATATATTAATATGGATCATATCTTCAAGAAAATATCAGTCCTCTATGTTTGGTACATCTGCAGATACACAAAATAATTTTTTCACTGTTTGTGATTTGTTCCCGGAAATTTTAAATCGCTTACAAAAATTTTGCAAAATCTTACAATAACTCAGAAAAACTTAGAAAAACTTATCTTGAACTTAACTTGAACTTAAGATGAACTTAAGATAAGTTCCATCAAGGTAAAAATCTAGTCAGCGACGACCAATAGGCAGAAAATTTGCTTTTCGAAAGTTAAGCAGATTTGTACAAGTCGGATTGGCCGAGTAAAGATCAATCTGTACAAATTTGAAAAAAACATGAAATATATAATCGCAATGTGGCTGCATTTTCTATTTTCCCCGGACGTCCTATAGGTGCAATCTGCTTATTGCAGTCGCTTCCCCAAGATCTCCTTTTTCAGTTTTCTATTTGGGACCCGAGTCATGTTTTACCAAAACAAATTTGAAATGAGCATTTTCAATTCAAGAATTTGTACAAAAAAATCTTCCTTATTTGAGGAAGTCAATTGTAATGTCTTTTTCTTTGACGTCCTAAATACGTTCAATCTGCTTATTGCAGTCGCTTCCCCAAAATGTCCTTTTTCAATTTTCTTTTTGGATCCGGAGTCATGTTTTACCCAAAAATGTCTGAAATGAGCATTTTCACTTCAAAAAACTTTTACCGAAAAATTTTCTTTTTAAATTCATTTTTTGCGGAAGTTAATTGTAATGTCTTTTTTCTATTTTCCCCGGACGTCCTAAATAGGTGCAATTTGCTTATTGCAGTCGCTTCCCCAAAATCTCCTTTTTCAATTTTCTTTTTGGGACCCGAGTCATGTTTTACCAAAAAATGTTTGAAATGAGCATTTTCAAGTAAAGACTTTGTACAAAAAAAACCTTGTTTAAATTTTTTCTTTGAGGAGTTCAATTGTATTGTTTTTTCTATTTTCTACAGACGTCCTGCATAGGTGCAATCTGCTCATTGCAGTCGCTTCCCCAAAATGTCCTTTTTCAATTTTCTATTTGGAGCCCGAGTCATGTTTTACCAAAAAATGTTTGAAATGAGCATTTTCAAGTAAAGACTTTGTACAAAAAATCTTGGTTTTTTAACTATTATTTTGAGGAAGTGAATTGTACTGTCTTTTTCTATCTTCCCCGGACGTCCTAAATAGTTGCAATCTGCTTATTGCAGTCGCTTCCCCAAGATCTCCTTTTTCAATTTTCTTTTTGGGGCCCGAGTCATGTTTTACCAAAAAATGTCTGAAATGAGCATTTTCAAGTAAAGAATTTGCACAAAAAAAACATTCTTTTTTGAACTATTATTTTGAGGAAGTCAAGTGTAATGTTTTTTTCTATTTTCCCCAGACGTCCTAAATAGGTGCAATCTGCTTATTGCAGTCGCGTCCCCGAAATCTCTCTTTTGAATTTTCTATTTGGATCCGGAGTCATGTTTTACCAAAGATGTTGGAAATGAGCATTTTCCAGTAAAGAATTTGCACAAAAAAAACATTCTTTTTTGAACTTTTATTTTGAGGAAGTCAATTGTAATGTCTTTTTTCTATTTTCCCCGGACGTCCTAAATAGGTGCAATCTGCTTATTGCAGTCGCTTCTCCAAAAATCTCCTTTTTCAATTTTCTTTTTGGGACCTGAGTCATGTTTTACCAAAAAATGTCTGAAATGAGCATGTTCAAGTAAAGAATTTGTACAAAAACATTTTTTTTTTGAACTATCATTTTGAGGAAGTCAATTGTAATGCTTTTTTCTATTTTGCCCAGACGTCCTAAATAGGTGCAATCTGCTTATTGCAGTCGCATCCCCAAAATGTCCTTTTTCAATTTTCTACTTGGGACTTGGGACCCGAGTCATGTTTTACCAAAAAATGTCTGAAATGAGCTTTTTCAAGTAAAGACTTTGTACAAAAAAAAACTTTGTTTACTTTTTACTTTGAGGAAGTCAAGTGTAATGTCTTTTGTCTATTTTCCCCAGACGTCCTAAATAGGTGCAATCTGCTTATTGCAGTCGCTTCCCCAAAATCTCCTTTTTCAATTTTCTACTTGGGACGTGGGACCCGAGTCACGTTTTACCAAAAAATGTCTGAAATGAGCATTTTCAAGTAAAGACTTTCTACAAAAAAAACCTTGCTTACTTTTTACTTTGAGGAAGTCAATTGTAATGTCTTTTTCTATTTTCCCCGGACGTCCTAAATAGGTGCAATCTGCTTATTGCAGTCGCTTCCCCACAATCTCCTTTTTCAATTTTCTATTTGGAGCCCGAGTCATGTTTTACCAAAAAATGTTTGAAATGAGCATTTTCAAGTAAAGACTTTGCACAAAAAAACATTCTTTTTTGAACTATTATTTTGAGGAAGTCAAGTGTAATGTCTTTTTTCTATTTCCCCGGACGTCCTAAATAGGTGCAATCTGCTTATTGCAGTCGCTTCCCCAAAATCTCCTTTTCAATTTTCGATTGGGGGCCCGAGTCATGTTTTACCAAAAATGGCTGAAATGAGCATTTTCAAGTAGAGAACTTGTACAAAAAAAGATTTTTTTCGCTATGACTTTGAGGAAGTCAATTGTATTGTTTTTTTCTTTTTTCCGCGGACGTCCTAAATAGGTGCAATCTGCTTATTGCAGTCGCTTCCAAAATAGCTATCCTTCCTCATGTTTTGGGAACTTCAGGTGGACCATCATTTTCAACAATGGTTTTTGGGGAACCGACTGCAATAAGCAGACTGCACCTATTGACGACATTTGAGAAGTTTGACAAGTAACAAGCAGATATTCACAAATGCAGTATTTTATCAAAATTTCAAAATTGTACAAATTGGTTGTTCCCCGGGCATTTTTCCAAAGTGGTGAAATTTGTACAATTTGACGCTGCAATAAGCGGGGGATTTTCTGCCTATTGGTCGTCGCTGACTATACAAGTCTTGTAAGAATATTTGTATGTCCTTTAAGTCTCTAAACTTCCCTAACTTCAAAACCATAGTCTTAGAATACATTTGCAACGTCTACATGGAGACACCGTGCGCATGCAGCGAGAAAAAACATTGAACAAGTGCAAAAAAATTTGACGCTGTCACGGAAAAAAGGCCATGAAAACGCGCCCTTACAAGGCGATGGGGGCTAAAACAAATAGCACGGTGCGTTTTCCAACTCCACTGGACCCTCTGTGTTTGGGAACAAGATGTGTAGTGCTGAACAAAAATACAATAAAGCTCATTAAGCCTTAATAGACGCTAACAAATACATTGTGTGATGCATAATTACCTAAATTTCGACTTTATTGCAACAAATTCTGAAAAAATACAGTTAATCGTCCCCTTCGTGTTTTTGGGTTGATCATCCCCTTCGTTTGGGTATACATTTACCCCCTTCGATTGGGTTAATTATCCCCTTTGTTTGGGTTAATCATCCCCTTCGTTTTGGGGTAATTATCCCCTTCGTTTTAAAGTATTTATCCTCTTCGTTTTGGGTTAATCGTCCCCTGCGTTTTGGGTTAATCGTCCCCTGCGTTTTTGGTTAATCCTCCCCTTCGTTTGGGCTACAGAAATCCCCTATATGTTTTAGAGTTTTGGGTTAATTACACTTCTTCGTTTGGGTTAATCATCCCCTTCGTTTTGCGTTAATCGTACGATTTTCCATTTGAAACGAACGCTACGATTTACGCCAAAAAAAAAATCCCAAAATGAACGCTACTATGTTCCCATGTTCCCAAAATGAATGCTACGATTTTCCCAAAACAAGAACGCTGCGATATACCAAAACGAACGTTACGATTCACTACACCGTGACTATATACCTTGACTATTACCTATCCTAGGGGGCACCTCCTAAAGAAGGCAGCCAAACACAAACGTGTTAGAAGCCATGAGGGCGGAGGGGGAGGGAGGAAGCTTGCTGGCAGATGAGCGGATGGGCGCTGAGAAGCCAAGGTGGACGGGGGCTACCTCAAGGTGGTTGCGGCCTCCATCGCCAAACCTTCGGCAGATGAAGTCGGGCGATTCCATTACGGTCTTGGCCGACATGATGGAAGACAAAGAAACGCTCTGTGTTCATTTTTTTGCCTGGGCAAAGCCCTTGGAAACCCACGTGGTGGAGCACAAGCTGCGAGGGCGTTTTGTCAGTGATGAGACCTGCTTTGCAGTAGCCAATGTTGGCGTGGCTGCCTTCTTCGGCCCTGAAATGGTCTTGGCTCCCTTTGCCTCCCTTCATGTCGGGGGTGGGTGTTGGTTGGTGTTGCCGCCTTCTTCGGTTCTGAAGTGGTGTTGGCTCCCTTTGGCTCCCTTATGTGGGGTGGCCGCCTTCTTGGACTCTGAAGAGTGGTGCTGGCTCCCTTTGACTCCCTTCATGTGGGTGGGGCGCTTAAACTTTAGGTTCTCGATCGATCATCCTACCTCCTATGGACGTGCTAAATACCTCGGCAAGTCCCTAAGGGTCGGTGATTCGAAAAAATCAATATTTTCATACCCTGGAATATCAATATTTTTGGGTATCGATCTCCTGTTTCAAGCCTTGTTTTTCACTATCCAAGTATGGTCCTGGAATATCGATATTTTGCTGTAAAACCTTACCTCAAATATTGATATTTTATGTCCAAAATATTGATATTTCATCCAATTATGTTGCACATTGACATTTTTTCATAAATGCAACATATATATGTTTCAAAGAAACACTTCTGCAGTGCTCCTGCCACATATTGCTGCTGCTTGGCACACCTTTTCTCATTCCCTAGTCTGCCACTGCCTGATGAACATTAACACTTTGTACTTCCCTGTGATCTTTGTCGACAGAGCCAAAGACTTGGTGCCACATGAGCAAGAATGCCCTAAAGTTGCCATTCTGCCGCAGAAGTGCTCATGTCTGAAGCACCAGCTGAACTTTGGTTTGCCAAGTTTAAAACTTGCTGCTAAATGCTTACTGGTGTGAAACTTTGGAACAGTGTGCCACATGAAATCTGTGGGCCTGTGAAGCTGCAAAATTTGTAGTTGGCCATGAAAGTCAATAGAATTTCCTCAGCTTGTGCACATTCAAGATCAGTACAGTGCCTGCTGCAGCTGCCCAACAAATCTGTGAACTGTGCTGCCAAGATTGCAGCTGAAGTTTCATCACCCATGTTAAAATCAATTGCCAATTGGGCAAAGACATGGACTAAACTTTTGCGCTCCCCTGCTTTGATTTTGAAGAATGGCTTCTCTTGGTGCCTCTCTGTGTTCACAAACATGGTGGCCTTAAGGCAAGACAAGCGGTTTTCTATGCCCAGGCTTTTGAATCACAGATACCTTCTCTTTCAAGCTTCTTTTTTGCCCATGCAATTGCTGTGGTAGCACCAATACTTCAAAGCATTTCCCATAGCATGGCTGAAGGCGCCACCACAATAAAGGATGTGCATTGCATCTTGACAAACATTGAAATGAGACACACCAGGGGGGATTGTAAAGATTGCATGCTCCGTGAGCCTGCAGTTGGTCTCTTCATCCAAGGTCCCGCAAGAAACCATATCAATTGGTTCAGCCAACCTTTCCATTTGTTGTGGGCCAGTCAAGTGGCATCCCAGCAACTTCTTAGTTTTTGCCAGTGAGGTAGAAGTAAGAAGTTGGAGTACCCCTCATGGTCGCCCATGATGTGCCAAATCACAAATTTCCATTTGCCAACCAAAGGTGCGCCTCCTGCTGAAACACTTTGTTACATCTGTAAGAAAGAAGGCGCAATATGAGCCCATACATGTTTCCAAGTCTTTGCATCAGCGCAATCTTTTGGGAAGGCAAAAAGCAAGAGTGATGAATCCAAAGAAGGTCCAACACTCAAGACTGAGCCAAAGCTCAAAGTCATGAATGAATGGCCATCTGCAAACTCCACTCCATCTCCATTTAACCACAAAGGGATTCAGTGTGGCAAGTCCTTTTGTTGCAATCCTGTCTCTTGGAATAGCATAAGTCTCCTGGGATCATCTTGTCGACTGTTCTGCCAAAAAGATTCAACAAGCTTTGGTTGAAAGGAATAATCAAAAAGCTCTGTGTGGTTGCAGAAGGCTTCTACCACAGAGGCAGGGTCAAAGTAGGCAAAATCTGCGTTCTCATTTCTTGATGTTCTAGGGTTCCAACATGGAATGTTTACTGCTGTGGGCACTGCAAAAGTGCCTCTGCTCTCTCTGGTGATAAAACTTTTAAAAATCCCCGCTGATGTTTTTTGGTGCGCTTGCCCCATGAGCCTGTAGCAGCAAGCTTCACAACAGCTTCATGTGTGATGCCATCCAGGCAGCAAAAGCTTTGCTTTGGCAAGCACAAGCAGAAAATTCACCAATGCTCCACAAGTTGAGTACTTGCCTGAACAAAGAAGGAGTGCTTGGTAGTGGAGAGGAAGTGCCATGGCTATTGCTTCCCAGGAAATTTTGTAACTCTTGCTTGTAGCCTGGCATCTTGGGCCAATCAACCTACTTCTTTGAGCAATGCGGCTGGACATGGTGGCATTTATTTAGTTGCTAACTAGAACTACCAAACACACGTTGAAATAATTATCCCTTCTGCAGGCATGCTGTATACATAGTGGATTTCTATTGAATGCTCCCTTCTGCAAGGGCTATAATAATACATAATTTCGCTTTGGCATCGTTAATGTGCACATTAAAGGCATTTTTTCTCTTAAAGGTCTTTCTTTCTTTCCTTCTTCAGGATTTCTCCAGTATATGTCTTTAAATATTTACGTGTGTAGTTGCAAATTTGGTATAACTATTTAATTATGTAATGAAATAGAACTATGTTTGGATATCATTTTGCTGTTTCTAATGTTTTGTCTTGCTAACCCAGCACTTCTGCAGCGCCCACCACCAAACAACCCAAAGCACCTTTTTTCTTGTGCTTCCACTGCTGCTGGTCTACCATGCCCTTTGCAGGTTTTTACTTAAGACTGCTACCCACTTGTTTTTCTCACTTGATGAACTTCTGCTTGTTGTTTTCCTGCAAGCTGGTGACTTCTTTCAGCATGCCCAGGTACTGCTGGTTTGTGAACTTTTCAGCTTCTTGGACCTTCTCCTTTCAAGTCTCCATTTGCTGCTTAGCCTCCAGGATCTCTGTCTTGTCCTTGTCAGCTTCAGGTTCAAACCCAAGGCACCCCAGCCACATGACACCAGAGTCCTCAAGGAGGTGGCCTTCTTTTTGTCTACCAAGACTGTGGGGTCAAGTTCTTTCTTACCTTTGCCACCTGTTCCTTTTTAACTTCCTTTTTCCAAGTGGCCAGCGCCTGTGCCCTCAAGGCCTTTTGGCCCACCTTTGCCTCCCTTGGGTGGGATGGCCCCAAAGAGGTGGAGGTCATTAAAGCTGTTTGCAGAACCGTATGCGTTCCAAGCATTGCCCCATTCCTCCAAGTTTGTCTCTTGTTACTGGCTTGAGCTGCTCCTTTGTGCTCCTGTCCCTTGTCTTTGCTCTTGCCACCACCTTTTCTGTTTTCACCTGGTTGTTGTTTTTCAGCTCCCGGACACCTGCTGTGTCAGGGCATTCTCTTTGGGAAAACCTTCCAGGCTGAAGGTGTAATTGAACTTCCTGCTCTGTCCAGTCTTTCAGCATCTGTGTCCAGCTAATCCACTCATCAGTTTTGGTCACGGCTTGGCTTCCACTCACTGTGTGTTTCATTTCCTGCCATACATCTTGCATGGTAGGGTCTAGAGTCTAGAGCTAAACATGCCACCATGGTCCTATGCTTCTTGTTGCCAGCATGCTGCTTGAGTTTGTTCCATTCCTGGGGTCAGGGATTTGTTGAGTATATCTACTTTTTCATTCACTGCCATGTCGGCACTCCTCACCAAAGTTATTTTTCCCGAAAGCGGCCGCGAAGGGTTCTTTCAAAAAAAGCGTTGCCATTAAAGACTGTCATTAAGGATTGTCATCAAAGACTGCTTTAAGTTCTGCTGAAGAGATGGCTGTCTTAAAAGATTGTCATCAAAGACTGCCCAAAGTTCTGCTGAAGTGATGGCTGTGTTTAAAGATTGTCATCAAAGACTGCCCAAAGTTCTGCTGAAGTGATGGCTGTGTTTAAAGATTGTCATCAAAGACTGCCCAAAGTTCTGCTGAAGTGATGGCTGT
>OMLO01004341.1_pt1 | contig 11844 bp, 11 predicted proteins | sample 1674811 | NCBI WGS metagenome assembly OMLO01 (sample SAMN06265003, study PRJEB25207) | coral metagenome | isolation source: Coral host | place: Mexico:La Bocana,Puerto Morelos, Mexico | collected 2008-11-13 | reverse complement strand
AGAAGATATGTATATATAATATACAGTATACATAGTATATATAAATCAATCAAATTTCAAGTGTCCCCCATCATATCCCCCATCCACTTTTTGTTGATCCTCATCCAACATGCCTGTTATCAACGGTCAAACTACACAAAAACAAACAAAATAAGCTTCTTACTATCCCTATGGATCCAAGTAGCTGCTTTGGAATGCACTTCGGGTACAAATTTGGGGGGCTAATCTTATCTTCTCAGGAGGTATACTTGGATCTTTTTTTCTTAGGTATAGTCACAACGATTCAACGACTGCTAGATGTCATAAATCCTCAAACATCATATATGCGACTCCCAAGAAACCTGGAGCGGCAACGCGCCAGGTTTTGGCTCTCCCTTCCGGTTGGACCCGCACTGGCGCTCAGCGGGGCCGGCCAAGGTACATGCCTTCAGCCACAGCTTCCATGGGTTACGTACCGTGGTTTCGTTGCGCTTGAAGACATCGTTGCACCTCAAAGTGTGGAGGTTCCCCAGGGGCGGACTTTTTTTTCCATGTTGAAGGGTGGAGAGTGTTCCCCATACGGATGTCTTTTTCCGGATGGTTGGACCAAAAGGTTTGTTGGTGGTTTGTTTTGGATACGTACTGGGATGTCCATTGTACTTAGTAACTGGGTTATAACCCCTATATTATAAGTGAGGATAGATTTTTTTCGTGCGTGCCGTGGCCGGGCCGTGGGCGGATGGCCGTGGCCGGATGGCCGTGGCCGGTTGGCCGTGGCCGGGTGGCCGTGGCTGTGGCCGGGTGGCCGTGGCCGTGGCCGGATGGCCGTGGCCGTGGTTTGGTGGACGGGGCTGTGGCCGGGTGGCCGTGGCCGTGGCCGGGTGGCCGTGGCCGTGGTTTGGTGGACGGGTCGTCGGTCGTGGCCGTTGCCGGATGGCCGTGGCCGGGTGGCCGGGCAGCTGTTTGCATGTGGTTGCCGGCTGGCCGTGGCTGGCCGGATGGCCGGGCCATGGGGCCATGGATTATACATACAAACTTTTTGAGGAATCGAGAAAGCGGGTTGGTTTGGGACACCGTGATCCCAAATTCAAATTTCTTTGCTGGTTTTGAGCGCGCGTCGCGAAAAGAACCAGGAGTCAATTCTTCTACTTTGTCCCACATTTTTGGATTGCTCGCAAGCAAGATCACTGCATTCATTATGACCATCGAACGTAAGGGTTCCAGCAGAGCAGGCGTAACCGCGATTGGAATGAAAAACTGGTATGCATCCTTCGTATAAAACTCTTCCAATAATGATCCATGTTCATTCTTCCTATTGGTCAGAAACTTGTTGGACGGGTTGATACAGGGGGACACACCCAGATGACATATACTATTACTTCCACTTTGTCCATCTCTGCCGTCTGCAACGCGTCCTGCCTCAACATGGATGGAGAACACTCATTCGCGCCCTTTGCATCATCCTGGCCCTGGCGCATCTGGGATGCAAGCTAGGACAGAAACAGTTTGTCAAGGATAGTATAGCTTGTTTGTGGAATAAATCGCTGAACTTTACTCTCATGACAACATGACGCGAAATCAAATGAATCAACAAGGGCTGCGCCTCGCCGACGTCGCTTGCTGTCTGCCCGCTGCTTGTCCCGCAAGGCTAGGAGACGACTGAGATTGTGCACGTCTGCGCATTCGTTGACCACTAGTTGAGTGAAAAATTTCCCCATGTGGCGAACAGTATGGCCGAGAGGGGTCATTTCACTATTCACAATTTCTGCAATTTCAGTGGGGAAGTCTCCAAGTAACTGCTTGTTTTCTTCGATGGTTGGCAAGCATGTCTGCGCACAATACTGTCCGCAATGGCCAGGTGCGTGAAAACGATCTACAATGAAAGCCATAGTAGCCAATCGCTCGGCAGTGGGGCTGCTTCGTCTGTGCTGAAGTGAGAAAAGCTTCAAGTGACACGCATCATCGTGGCACACAATCTGTAGTTGCGGCCAACGAGTGGCCAATGTGGCCAAGAAACAGTAGCGCTGAGACAAACTCTCTGCGCACACCAATTCGTGAAGGTCCACAATCATTCCTGGCATGGACGAGTCCAGAACAGATAGCCGGATTTCAATGAAGACTGCGGAGACGAGATGAGAGGTCCCAAACTTAAAAAGAACAATTTTGTGGGTTACTGGACCGGAAATCGCACCCAAAAGTTTTAGCCCCGGGGTAAGGTTCTTGGCCAGCAAGCTAGCCTTAAGCCTACAATGGGAAACTCTACGGCCAGCAAGCCAGCCTTATAGCCTATTAATTTGAAAGAATGCAATCTAGACTTATAACTGAAGAATTCATTTCAAGCTAGATTGCGGTACATCCTGTTGCCAGCATATATTAGACTGGGACACATGGGCAAATAAACGCCCCAACATTTTAGCTTTGGAGGGTCAGAGTTATTGGCCAACAGGCTAGCCTTAAGCCTAAGTATAATGGGAGCGTGGTAATTTGAAAGAATGCAAATTAGACGCCCTTAAAACCTTGTAATTTCAATCAAGATTGCGGTAGATACAAGACCAAACCCTGTTGCCAGCGTATTAGATTGAAAATCGTGGACAAAGAAACGCCCAAAGAATTTAGCAGTGGGGGAGTGAGGTTTATTGGCCAGCAAGCTAGCCTTAAGCCTGCAATGGGAAACTTTAAGGCCAGCAAGCCAGCCTTGCAGCTTGGTAATTTGACAGAATGCAGTATAATAATTTCAAGCAGAACATGTGGCTTATACTAGACTGGGACTACAACCCTTGACGCATCTTTAGACATCATCTGAAGCTTTCCTGGGGAAACACAAGCAAATCATTGTATGCACTGTAGCAAACCATAAGAACTTTGCAAAGTAACAAAAAGCCAAAGCATGCCTCCAGAACTCACAGCAAGCAAGAACCCAGCAGACTTGGACGCTGCTGCAACGTGCTGCTCCCCCTCTTTATGGGTTTGACAACAGCTCTCGGCCCGCGCTTGCGTTGAAGACCAAGGGGCAAGGTACTTGTGCGTCCGAGGCCTCATGCCATGCCATTTCTGGGCGCGGACATCTTTGCGCCGCTGCCGCCTGACAAACAGAGGGATGAGTAACACACAGGCCGGGCTTAGATGCGTCGCAAAAGAAAACTGAGTCGTCTTTATTCATACTTGGTCATACTTCTGTAGTGTAGGTGTGAAAGGAGACAAAGGTAGTTATTTGTCATATATGTGGTGTATAGGTGTGACATGCGACAAAGCGAACTCGTTAGTCTTAGTATATGCCTGGATACGTGTTGGCATTTGGCTTTTTTAAGTGCCTGCCGCGTATTTTGGCATCGGCCAATTTCGCAAAGTAGCGGTTCAGCAAGGTCTGGTTGACAGTCTCCGCCGGCTGCCAGCCAGCGTATCCTTCGAGCTGCACCTCCAAGTAGTTGACGTCGGACTCTGCAAACAAAGCTCGTTTCAAGCGGTGAGCGCTAATTTCACCTTCTCCACGACGGGCTTGCAACCCTGAATCTCTTTGAGATGCATGAAGGGGGCAGAGCGTCTCCTTGCCGCGTGGGCTTCGGGAGCACGCCCTTAGCAAATACTTGGCGATGGCCGGATAATGGACGACCTCTGCGTGGGGCTGGCCACAGGTGCGGCGATGTAGTTGCGCATTGCCATCAATGGCACAGATATCGAGCCTGTTGCCGGACGTGAGAAGTTGCGTCCATCTCCTGCCCCAAGATGAGAATGCGAAGGAAAAAAGACCTAGATGTGGTGACAAAACAAAAAACTTTGAAATTCTTGACCCTGAACCCTGCCTTTGAAACATCATTGGCTCATACCAAGACCAGTGCAATTCCAAGAGCTTTTCCAAGGGTAAGGCTAGTAGTTGCGAAGCCAAACGCTCGCGCACAGCTGGCTCTGCATCGGCTGACCTGCGCCACAAAATTTCCCGGCCCCATGCACTGGCGAGCTGCGCTCTCACTTGTACTTGAACAGTTGGGTCTAACAGACGGAGCAGAACAGCTTCGCGCAGAAAGGAAGCGCGGTGGAGGTACATCCTGTAGCGCCACCTGCGCAGCCAGCTCGCCACAACTCCAAGCTTCTTGCTCACGAAGAAATAAATTGGATGTGGTTCATCAACTTGCTTGACCCACTTTGCGTTGATCAAGACCTCTTTAAAGCCACACCAATACTTCTGTAGCGGTGGACAGCGAGGGCACATCTTGCTAACATGCCAGCTGTGCAGAGTTTCAGGTTCAGCAATCAGCTGGCATTGCACAGCCCCTCGCTGACGTGGTCGCCGCTGAAGCAAGGGAGATTCGCAGGCAGGGCAAGCCGACCGCAAGGAAGAAATTAGTTCCATAGCAGACCGTGAATAAGATGTACTTATGTGACACATAGCTCCAGATCTTTCGATTTGTCTTTGTTTTATGAAGCTGAGTTTCCTGGCTATACTTCTTACACAACATTGCTAAAGACATGCTTTTCACAGGTTTTGGGGCTTGGGCCTTTACGGCAGAGCAACACACAGTCGATCTTTAGGTCTGCCAACCTGACAAGTGATTCGCAGTCAAGCGGCTTCAACATTCCAGCACAAAAGCGTGACACGTGCATCCAATCAAAGGAAGCTGAGAAACAAAGACAAAGATTTGGCAAGGCAGCTGCAACTTCAAAGTGAAGACATGCTAGGGTAACAAGTTCAATGGGGCCAGTAAGCTAGCCTGAAAAGGATGGGCCGAACACATGTTACTTGAATAAAGCGGTCAACAAAAAGTGAGCAGCAAGGTAGGCTTCTCCAAGTATATGTAGTATCCAGGCGGCTTTCTTTTCACTTGCCCGTTCGCGCACGGTAGCGCCGTTTCTTCTCATTTCGGATGTCTAGCCTTATGCGTTCTTCTACAGACACATTCTGCCGCTTATAGCGAGCAACATTATCATTTATGGAAGGATAATAGCCAGCCTGCACTGCTGATTTGGGAGCAGGTCTCAGGTTGTGTGGAGAACCGGACGGAATGTTTGCAGCAGCGCCACCACTATTTGCCAAAACGCTGGACGAAGCTGCTGCTGAAGGTTCGCCTGTGCTTGAAGAGGAAGCAAGACGCTCCAAGGCACTGCTCAGAGAGGCCCTAAGCTCCATGTTCTCTTTGGCAAGCTTCTCAAGAAGACGGCTCGAAGAATTTTCAGCAGGCGGCCCAACCATCTGGAGGTCCTTGGATAAAACGCTTACGCGGCTATGCTAAGAACTTGATTTAAGCAACGTCTGCGGGGGCTACTGTTAAGCCTTACTAAGCAATTCCATTTGAGGCACAGAGTCACATGTTTTTGGTTTGGGATTGTTGTGTTTCGGTTCTGCGCAAGAACCTAAATCAGAAGCTGCTGTCATTCCCAATCTCAGAATCCAAGAATGCGAACCTCATATAATGGCAAAAATCCAAAATCAATTTCAACTTGCTCTACCAAGCTCATTTTTCCAGAATAGAATTCTTGAACCTCATCCGAGTTCCAATCAACCAAACGAAAAACTACTGCCAATCCCAAACCACAACCCAAGGATCCAAGACCCCTTGTGACCAAAACCAAAGTGTTAAGTTCATTTTCTACACCTGTGTCCAGAAAGATGGTATCAATGGTGAACACGCCATGTGAGATCTTTCGACGGTGGGGGCATGACCCCACCAGTCTCGTAAGTAGTGGAGGGTATTGAGATATTAGAATAATGTATGTTTTGATATATAATACTTCAAAAATCTACAATAATCAAAAATAAGATATACCACATATAATGTTGACCCCGGATTAATAAACCCCATGGTTGTTTAATCGGGGGGTCCCATTTTAAAGGGGATTTATCACTTTTGGGAGTACCCCTCTTAATAATCACTATAGGGTTTATTAATCCGGGGTTGACATTATAAATCTACTATGTGTCACCTGCGCGAAAAACGGAAGGAAGCCAAGTCACAGGGAGGATCGTCTGGGTGTCGACGCGGGTGGAGTTGTCAGAGTCATCGTCGCACTGGGCGACAGTGCGTACGGACGCTCGTGTCTGATTATCCTCCTTGTTCAACTCACCGACGTCAGTGGGTTCGGACATGGCGAGTGATGCTTCGAACAAGAAGTCTTGCAGGTCGCTGGAACTAAAGCCTGCAATGACTGCTTAGCTATCCATGATGAGATAATATGCGCTGAAACCCGTTGACTTGCTTGTCCTGTCTGCAAATGACTTGTGCTTGACATTTTGCAGCCCAACGGATGACACTACAGAGATGAATGCATGTTTATTTTGAAAAATCACAACCAGCAGGGTAGGATACACTTGGCCAGCAAGCTAGCCTTAAGGTTAGATTGGGGGATTCTACGGCCAGCAAGCCAGCCTTATACCTTAATAATTTGAAAGAATGCAATCCAGACGCCCCTACAACCTAGTAATTCAATCAAGATTGCGGTTGATGCAAGACCACACCCTGCGGCTAGCGTACTAGACTGGTACTCGCGAGCAAATACACAGCAGTTTGGAGACCTTGGGGGATATGACTAACTTGGCCAGCAAGCTAGCCCTAAGCTTACGATGAGAAACTCAACGGCCAGCAAGCCAGCCTTAAAGCGGTAGAAGCCCTTATATCCTGATAATTTCAGGCGTAAGAACGCATCCTGTGGTAGACTGGGACCCACGAAAAAATCACCAGCCAAAAATCAGATTTGCGACGGCACCAATTTTTATCCCGGAGGGAAGGTCCAAGTCCAAGGCAAAAGTCAAGCCCTCCCAGCAGGGGGAGTGGGCGGCGCAGGTTGGGCATGCTGTGCTGGTGATGGGGATGGCCCATTGGCATCGTCCCCACGCGCTGATGCATCCACACCCTGCTTCTGGTCATTGAACAAAGCTCGTCTCTCTGAAACTTCTCGGAGAGAGACCCGGGCACATTGCAAGATGTCGTTGTGGTACAAAATCTGATTTCTTTTTGAATTGCTCCAAGACTTCAAATTCAACTTCCACTCCCTCTGATCTGAGCTGGACAAGGAGCCAATGCGTGGATAGCGCTGCAAGGCTTTCTGCAAGACGGCTTTCACCTGGCACAGCAGTCTGCAAAAAGCCTTGAATCCTAGTTCCAAAGGTCGCCTAGCTTGACTATCCCTGCTTGCACACAAAGATTGAGTCTACGTGGTTTTATTGTTGCTATCTGAAAAACGTTTTTACCAACGATATCGTGTTGCATGGACTTGAATGGGTTTAGTTTAGTTTCCGACAACTGTGGCAAAGGGCGGCCTTGGCAATGGTCGGTCGCACTTTCTTTCGCCTCTTGTCCTTCCCAGTACCTTCAAATTGCACCACGTGATACAGATCCACTAATTTCCCAGGCTTGAACTGACTAGCTCCATTGAGGAGGATCTTCCTCAAAAGTGCCCGGTCTTGGAGCACGCCAGGACCGAAGACCATGGACCCATTATCTGCCAAGCCCTTCGTGAAAAAAGATTCCTCGGGCAGCACATCTTTCCATGTCAGGGTTGTGGGAAGAGGCCCGTCCTCAAGCTCGTTTGCGTCGGCAGCCTTCCAGGCGGAGGCGGAATGGGAAAGGGAGAACATCACAGTTCGGTGCTTATTTTGCTGTGTTTCTGTGTGTTTGTGCGTGCACACCAACTTTCAACCCTCAGAACAGATGAAGAAAACCTTGTGCCTGTGGCTCGGCAAGAAGCAAGCGGCTGTCGTCGGCCTCTGCCTCTGCCTCCACCTCATCTTCTGCTGCATCAGCCATCATCGCTGCAGGCAATCCTTGAGTAGGCAGCGCCGCGGCAAACTTGTCGTCATAGTTTCCGCGCACGGGAACCTCAGGACAAGCCTCTTGTTCTGGATCGGACAGGTCTTCACCAAGGGGAGTCCGAAACACATACCGAATCTGCAGGGCAATCTCGACCATGCGGCAAGCAACCTGCAGAAGTGCAAAGGTCCAAGCTTGAAAACCATTGGTTTCAACAGCAACCCATTAACCATTGAATCGCACGCGCTTTTGAAGATATACATATATAAAGTAAATGATGTAATAAACATAATACATATAATTGTAGTAATATACATGTAATATATATATATATACGTAAATATTACATATCTACATATCATTGCAATAAGATAAATACTATGTATATACAACCTCAAAATTACAAGGATCAACCAACAAGTCTTGTGCCCCAAAAGGCAAGCAATCTCACCTGCACATGCTCGGCGGTGATGACCAACTCTCCAGTCGCATCTCTGCGTCCACCACCGCTGGCCAGGTCGAGGACGGAAATTGCTGCTGCAAGCTGTCCCTGAAGTCCAGCTGCGTTTGCATGCATGGCCTCATCATCTCCGGTTGATGCTTGCTGGGCCCTGATTGCGCCACTTGATTGCCTCAGCGACAATTTGTGAGAAAACAAAGGATGGACTGCTGGAAGCACAATGAATCTGGCTGAAAAAATATTTTTTTTTGCAAAGCCAAGGTGCCCAAGAGAAGTCTGCGCCCTTCCGGCTCCATCTCCAAGACAGAATGGGGGCGGCTGCGGAAATGCTGACAAACACGCCTGGCTCCTTCCCTGATGTGGTCCATCGGATCCATCAAGTTCCATCTGCTAGAGATACGAAATTCGGTGACTAGCGTCTGCGGCTGGCCTGGCAGAGCAAGAGCGAAGGGGCAAAAGCACGACATGTGACAAACATGGCCACCAAGCTAGCCTTATTATAACACGAAGCCAAGACGTGGGAAGACGGCCAGCAAGCTAGCCTATGTATGGGTTGGATGTGCTGTGAAACGATGATGATGAGGAGGATGATGATGATGGGGTCATGTCAGCTGTTTCATTCGCAAAGCTTCAACTGAGGAGCTGCAAAAAAGGAGAGATATTTGACGCTTTGCTTTGATGCGATGAAACCTGAAAGTCATGCCATGGGGTGATCTGATCGAACATCAACGGAGAAAGTCTGCAAGCTGTAACTGGCCTGGCGGGCGCACATAACGCACACGGGATGGCACCCCATCGGGCAAAACGACTGGAAAACCTTGTGGTGGGCCCTCTGTTTCAAGGCCCTCCTCCTCAACATCTTCCACATCATCATCTTCCGTGACCTGAACGCTGCCAACTTGCTTGAAGACGGCTGGATTGTTGAGTAAGTCCTGCCATCCAAAAACCTTGGCCTGCAAGGCTGTGAGTGGAAGCCAAGTGTAGCGGCCATGTTGCACTGCGGTGTGGGGAGGTAACTTGTCATGGCGCGCCACAGAATGGTCTGTGACCAGCAAGAATCTCTCCTTGCATGCAACGGTGTGATTGCCAATCAGCCCGCGCTCCATTGCTATGACTCGTTTCGGGTGTCCATTTCCCAACACGCTCAGGGAGATTGCCTTTGCTCGCACACCTTCCCCGTAGTTGGTGGAGGTGCGGGTGGCGCGTTTTGTCCGACCCTGGTTGATGAGGGTGTTCAGCATGGAAGCATTGGAATTCACTCCGGATGTTTTGTCTCCGGTCAACCCAAAGAGCTCCCAAAACTCGTAGGCCTCGTCGCAATTTATTGCTTGCCCCCACCACAATCTGCTGCTCTGCACCTCTCGCTTTGCTGCGCCCACCTGAGAAACACTGCGTATGGTCTGGCAAAACATTCACTGCTGCACTACAATCACGGATGTGCACATATAGACGCATGCAAATGTGGGACACTGACCGGACATGGAACAAACAGAGAGGCATGAGAACACAATGCGCCGCATGAGACCTGGCCTGCACCTGCGGAAAGTCGCAAGAGCACCTAAAGAACATTTCAGTGGCCGTGCAAGATTGAATGGACATGGATTTGACTTGCACTGGCACTTCATCTGCCCCTTCCTGCCGCAGCGTTTGTGCATGTTCACGTGCCATTTGCTCCACAACATCATCACAGACTTCCATCAACACTTCGCACGTCTGGAATAATCTAGATTTTCCTCTTTGTGGCGGGGCTATGTGAAAGACCAAAAGTGCTAGCGGGGATGATTTCTGTGTCCACAAGCGAACGGCGCACCCATTGGTCAAACTAGGCATTGCGCCGCAAAGCATCATGGTGGTAGCATACATTCCTTGACAGGTTGCAGTGGAAATCGGTCGCACAAATTCCCGGATGACCTGGGGCAAGTGGTTTTCATCAAAATTGCTTTCTACAACAGAGATGGCATTCTTCATCAGCGCATCAATCTCTGCGGGTGAAATCTCATCTGCCGTCTTACCAGGAGGCGCCGTCTTACCAGACATGGCCCGCTGCCCTGAGAGAGGTGATGTAAATGAGGTGGATAAGTAGCAGTTTCCAGTATTGCGTAATTAAGGGAAATGCGTTAGGAGTGGCTATTGTATACCCGACAGGTTTGGTCCTCATAAAGCCGTGTCAGAGCCTAAACGCTCTCACAACAAATAAGAAGCATGACCATGGAAAGTTAATGGCCAGCAAGCTAGCCGCATAATTATAACACCAACACCACGTATAGCAGACGGCCAGCAAGCTAGCCTTAGCCGCTCGAGCGGAATTCGTGTAATGTGATCGAACAGAACTCTGTATTGGGAGAAGTGTTGGAACGGTGGATGTTGCCCCGATGGCGCACATGATACGGTGATGGCTGGTGCCACCGCAGCACATTTTTGAGCGCTTTTCTGCGCCTCAGAATAGCACGTTGTTGCAGCACTTGCTTGCGCTGACCATAGGCTTGGCCTTGCCGGTAAAATTTGGATGCAAGAATAGAACGCTCATCAAACCCAACAGATTGCAGTCACAACATGGGCAGCAAGCTAGCCGTAATCTACAGCGAGGACATCGTAAGCAACTTGGCCAGCAAGCAAGCTTTAAGATTACACAGGGAAAACAGTGCAATACACGCCCTTACCTAGTAATTCCAAGCATGATTGCAGTAGACGCAAGAACACATCCTGGCTTACTGGACTGGAACTCACCGACCAGAAACACCTAAGACTTTAGGTAAGGTTCTACGGCCAGCAAGCCAGCCTCAGTGCCTCCTAATTGGCAATAGTGCGGTCGAAGCAAGAACATATCCTGTGGTAAACACCTAAGAATTTAGCTTTGCGGGGCAAGATTCATGTGGCCAGCAAACTCGCCTGAACATTACAATGGAAGTCTAAGGCCAGCAAGCCAGCCGTATCGTTTTGCAATTTGAAACAACATTATAGTAAACACCCTTAGAAACCTAATAATTTCACCCGCTTTTCAGCGCCTCAGAATACCTTGCTCTTGTTGCAGCTCTTGCATTGGGCTTAGCCTTGCCGGCAAAACCAAGATGCAAAAATAGAACGCGCATCAAACCCAACAGTTTGCAGCAACAACTTGGCCAGCAAGCTAGCCTTAAGGTCACAATAATGAGAAACTCTACGGCCAGCAAGCCAGCCTTATAGCCTAGTAATTTGAAAGAACATTGCGGTAGATGCCCTTACTTACAACCTCGAATTCTCAAACAAGATTGGAGGATAGATGCAAGACCACATCATGTGGCTAGCATTCTAGACTGGGACTCACCAACAAATAAACGCCCAAAAATTTGGGTTCACGGAACGCCTGCTCTGCTGGAACCCTTCCGTTTGATGGTCACATGACGTGAAAGCAATGATCTTGCTTGTGAGCAATCCTAACATGTGGGACAAAGTAGAAGAAGAATTGACTCCTGCATTTTTTGGCGGATTTTGTTTGGATGTGCGCGATTCTTTTATGGCGCCTTAGTAGCACCGACAGCTTGCCCCCGTGGCCGGGATTGGGGCCTACAAGGCGCCAAAGTTTTTTCCTGCGCAGCCTAGGCATATGAGGTTTTGCGCAGGCTTTGCCGAGCCTAGCTGTCAAGTGCTTTATTTATTATGGGGCCCGCGTCGTAACGAAGATGTAAA
>OMLO01004340.1_pt1 | contig 11844 bp, 5 predicted proteins | sample 1674811 | NCBI WGS metagenome assembly OMLO01 (sample SAMN06265003, study PRJEB25207) | coral metagenome | isolation source: Coral host | place: Mexico:La Bocana,Puerto Morelos, Mexico | collected 2008-11-13 | reverse complement strand
CTTTATCAGTGACACGGTACATAACAACTGAGGTCTTTATCAGTGACACGGTACATAACAACTGAGGTCTTTATCAGTGACACGGTGCATAAAACAGTCACACGGTACATAGCAACTGAGGTCTTTATCAGTCACACAGTACAAAACAACTGAGGTCTTAATTTAATCAGTCACACGGTACAAAACAACTGAGGTCTTAATCAGTCACACGGTACATAACAAGGTGTTCTGGCAAAAGGGCAAATGATAAGGTGTTAACCATAGTCCTGTTAATGTTCAAATGTTGATCATATTGATAACTTCCTGAGCTTGATTCCATTGTAGCATTCAACATGGCATCTCCAGCTACTACAAATCTAAAAATAAAATAAGAAAACAATGAAACAATAAAAGCAATTGAATACCACGACGGATCACGCTACCAAAAGCCTGCTTTCCGCGACAGATAAACCCGCAACAACAGTGTCGCTCAAATTCGTGGTCAAAACGTTAAAAAACCAAGTTCATTGTCGTCCCCAACCTGCCCACGCACCTTGTCAATTTGCTCTAACAATTGCATCTAGGACATCTAGACACCTGAGTGAAAAGCAGTACAGTGAAAGCAAAGGGAATTTTCTCAAGGTTACTGCGCCCTCGCCAAAGTTATTGAAGTTAAAAACCTTAGCTTCGAGTTCGGCTGCGAAGAACAGACATCGTCTCTCTCTCTCTCTCTCTCCCTCTCCCTCTCCCTCTCTCTCCCTCTCGTAAAAGTCTGTTGATGAGAGTTATTGTTACAACAACACAAGAAAAAGTATTTTGTTGCATAAAAAGATGCAAGCTTCATTTTACGAGGAATTTTAATAAGGTCAATATATTCATAGAGCTTCCATTCCGAACTGATCAGTGACACCGTTACTTGTCATGAAGAAGGAAGGCACTGGGAAAGAGGATGACGTCACGAAAAAAACTTGGTTCTTATCCAATAAAAACTCACCTGTCATATGCGCAGTGTCCTCCATTCACCGTGGTATCCACGCAATCGGAAATGAGCCAATGAAAGCGTTTATCATTAGCCAACTGGTTGGTCTTCCAATCTCTGTCAGTCATGTAGCTACAGGCGGCGTTCAAGTCTCCGAGAATGATCACACTTGTAATGGCTAGCTGCTTGATGACATCATCATATACAGCAACAAGCTGTTGGATTTCCTGATTAGCTTTGGATGGAGATGTGTGGATAGCGACCAGGACAAACTCGGAAATTCCTGAAGATATGGAAGTCACTTCACACTTATCTTAGTTTCATTTCAATCTTTTTTAGGACTATTTACAAACTTTCAATGAAGAAACCCAGCATTTTTTTTTCAACTTATTGAGTCACCGTCATGTGTGGTGAAAAGGTCTTTTAACACAAATTAGCTTCTATTTGCTCTGCATTCCTCCTATTCTATAAAATTACCAAATGTTATAGTATAGTACTAATTTAGTGTTCACTATGTATTCTGTGTTGTATGTGAGTGTAGTGACCTGTAATTTGTATTAAGACATAGGCAGGCTCCTTACTCTATTATTATATAACTTGTAAAAAATATTTCTGTTAGCTTTTTGTCGTTGTAATAACAATGATGGTAGTCTATTTCTTACATATCTAACTACAGGGATATCTTGCACGGCTAACTGACTCAGGAAGCCTAAGAAATTTACTTACTGGTTCTCGTGGAAGTGAACTGCACAATGTATGGTTCTCTTTCAAACGTATCATTTTGTAGATTTTCTTTACCGTCGTCGTAAACATAAGTATGTTTAACAGATAAAACGTCCTTCCTGTGGTAATCAAGGCCAAACGAAATTAATGTGCTTTAAACAGAGTGACTATATCGTTACCCGTCCAGTGGACTAACCTACAAGTGAATATATATAGACTAACCTATACAAGAATGCGTATTGCTCTTTGCTGGATGTTCTTCCAAGTCGTGGACTGATGGTGATACCGTACAGATCGTTGTTCGAATTCCCGCACACCCTGCAGAATACATTAAGAGGCAATCGATTAGGTTAACAAGAAACACGCGTAATTGAGATGAAATTATATTGGACTCACTTGTTAACCAATGATAACAATTCCACAATTGCTTTACCAGAGGAGTCTCTAATTTCTTGAACGAGAATGACGTCATAACGAAGAATAATCTGCAAATATCACGAAAGTCAAAAGAAATTCAAAGCAGTACACATCGCAACATGAATGCCCAAAATATACTGACCCCTATTTGATACCGCCAAGAAATTCAATTCAATCAGAAGCCCCGTCTACTGAACTAATGTTGTGAAATATAAATTCGATAATCTGGTATTGCTGGATTGTTAGTTGAATTCAGTGAATTTAGGAACAGAAGATACCTAATCGTAATTTGTTGGCACGCTTCAGCAGCATATCGGCTTGTTTGGTCTCGACTTTAATTGACTGCGATCGACAGCGTGGACGGAGATAACTAGACCATGTGGTTTGAAAGGACGGCAACATTGCAATGCACTAACGTCTGCAGGAAAAGGAAAAGAGGGCCACAAAAATAACATGGCGAAGAACTGTAGGAAGAACCTATGGGGAACCTATGGGGAGCTCAATTACAGCGGGAGCATGCGTCATTGAAAAACTAGGAAGAAATAGGCAGGGTCAGAGAGACTTGTCATTAATATGTGTCAAAAGAGCACGACGCGTGATGGGATGCAAGTAAAAAAGTAGGATTCGGAAATTTGATTGTGATAAAGGCTTGATGCCAGGGGGGGGGGGGTACTCCATTATATGGGCTATATAGGTATGTGCGGCCCCAAAGGGTATGGTTTTTAAGCCCTTTTGGTCATAAATAGGGTATTGATTTTAGCCATTTTGCCGCCATTTTGGTCATAAATAGGGTATCGATTTTTGCACTCTAGTCTTCAATTCGGTTTTTTTTAGAAGAAGCTACTTTTTCATCACGCCTTCCTTCTCCCATCTGCGCCTTGCCTTCCTTTTAAGCCTGCTACGTAGGCTAGAGAGACGTCATTGAATGTACTGTCAAGTAACAATCATCGCCATTTCAAAAATCACGTCTGACGGTATCAGGTATCGTCCGCACACACAGCCTGTGTGTGCGGACGGTTACTAAACTGAAAACCGTACCACTGTTTCTCGTATTTTTTCTCAGAGAAGATTTCGCCAAAATACGGATCATGGCTAGAGTAAACTCGTCTATTTGCCGTCCGTCGAAGCATAGCAAAAGTTTTATCTAATACATTTCTCATGAGACTCTTACAAAATACGTACTACTAACCTTAACCAGAATTTCTGGTACTCCTGGGGTCGCCATTTTCTTCGTACCGAATGTTCGTATGTTGAAAGCTGCAAGCTTCAGGTTGGATGGTTCAGAATTCACACATCGCATCTTTTTCTGAAAACTTGACACGATAGCACTTGCATCGCTTCTTTCTGCATCACGAAACTCAAAGGATGCCGGAAAGTTGTTTCTATCCATTACTTCACGGTAGTCTTTGTGCTGATCTGTATCTGAGTCTTGGTTTGTGAACACTATGGAACACACCGCAGCAAAGTATAGCAGGGTAATAACAGCCATTTTCCCAGTGCTAACGACTCACTAAGACAAAGCTGTTCAACACTCTATTTTTATTCTGTTAAGTCCCCTGTTGACTCTTTTGATTGGCGTTAAATTAAAACCGGCGTATCACATTACGCCGCACTTGTAAGAAAAACAAACACAACCAAATAGAGTTTCTCTCTCAATACTGAAACCTATTCACTGGTTAGTCAACTGCAGCAAAGTGTGAAATGATCGAGCCCAGCCATACAAAACACTGTACGCGTACGCACGCACGGATAGCGCGCGCACGCCGAGATCAGATGGATTGAACATTAGTTTCTTGTGACTGTGTTTATAGCGCGCATTACACATATGCATGTTTACGCAATGGTTTCCATATGTCGCAGCACGCCTCTGTTTACTTCGTATTTCGTACGCGCGTTTCAGTACGCGCGTAAGCGTACAGTTTTTGGTATGGCGTGGCTGAGCCTCGTAACTAACAACTCACCAAACGTCCCCTGCTGACTCCTGATTGGCGTTAAATTAAAAACGGCGTATCACATTACACAGCACGTGCTATTTTACAAGGAAAGCACGATAAGAAAAACAAACACAACCAAATAGGACTTCTCTCCCAACACTGAAACCCAGTTACTTTTCACTATGTCACTGTCGCTGCATGTTAGTGACTTAAATCGTGAAATTTTAACGAAAATGTATTTACGTCTTGAAACAAATTCTACACCAATAACTTGAACAATCTAAATTGTGTTTACTTAGAATGTAGAAACAAAAAAAGATTCTTGGGAAAGGCTGAAAAAGTTAAAACTGTATAAATAAACACAACTTGTACAATAAAACACACTAAAACGACAAACACAAATACACCAAACTTAAGATAAATAGTTTTATTTCTGATAACCTAAATTATACAAAACCATTTTCAAAGGTCTATCTACCTAATTCTTATTTTTGCCATTCTCTGTCGCTCATTAAAGGCGTGCCGGAAATATTTCCCAACCCCGTAATATAAATACGTATATTTTGTTCGAAGATAAATCTGTATCTTCAGCCACCATCATAAATGTCAGTTCAGTAGTGACTTCGTGACAAATTTTCAGTGCATCCTCTGCAGAATAGCGTTAAGTTATCAAAGATTAAAATCCTCGGGCTTGAGTCTTTCTGTAAAATGTACTTAAACTTGTAAAATCCTTCTGATATTCAACAGCTATTACAAGATACACGCGATCAAACCTAAAGCAGGTAGTAAACTGATGACGGACGGACAATCCTTAATTTTGCTATGATTTCGAACTTACGGCGAAACAAGATCCTTGTCTACAAAAAAGCTATTTAATCCTCAAACAGTGCTGCATTAACTATCAACGACGGCGAAGTCCATGGAGTTAAATGTTAAGTTTAAGAAGATAAACATGTAAAAATTATTTTTAATCATTTTTGTCTCTCAGTTCATTTGCCGGTTCCTCTATTTGGACTAACTCTAAGATCATTCAACTTATTCTCCTCAAGTGATTTCCACGAATTTGACATGTGAAAACGGCTTAAAGCACCTGGCCACTGCTCCGACATCCGGGAATCATTTGCTTTTAGGACGACTTTGACTGGGTAGTCTCTTTGTTAGTGGTTTGTCATAAACCCAGTTTCCTCCAACTTCATGGAACAACTAGCGAGATAATAACAAAAATACCCATTAACTCGACCAATGGAATAAACCAGGACTTGACTGGAAAACTCTGCTTTTGATTTAAATGTAAATAACCTATATTTAGCCTCAGCAGTGTTTATAGCACAAAGACTAGTGGGGAAGAGCAAACAACTGAAACAAATAATTCAAATTGAACATAAAATACATTGCTAGAATCCCAACAGCCTGGATGCAAACCAGTTGGCTATTTACTAGTGTGGCCAAGCATTTGAACTTGGGGCTACTGTGAAACAAATACAGATAGTGGTTAGAGCGGGACTCGAACCCGGGACCGCTGGATTGCGACTCCGACGCGCTGACCCGGCTGCCTCCTTGATCGAACGATGGCAGTGTCGAATTGACTTGGACTAGTTTTCGCTTAGTTTTCAGACAACAGCTTACCTTTGTTTCCCATGCTACTCCTTTCTCTTTTCTCTCTCTTGCTTCAGATCGCTGACGTTCCTCTAACTGAAATAAAAACAATTATGTCATATATCAGTAGTAATCACACGAGACACAGGCCTGTTCTTATGATCGTTAGCTTGTTCCAGGCTCTTAGACTAATATTTTAGCCAACTGATTTTGTGGCTTTTGATACATCATGCAGTGAACAGCTCAGGTTTATGGTTGTGACAGTATAAAATGTTGAGTGTCAGGGTGAGATGTCCTGTTCTGAACTGAGATGACTATTCCTTGGCATGACTAGCGAAATTGCCAAGGTTAGTATTTCTTAGGACAGTAACCAACTGCCGAACAACAACAACAAACAAGCATGAAGTCTCCATTGGGTCAAGTGGTCTATACCCCCGGATCTTATCTCTGTTTCCACGGAATGAGGTAACTAGGAGTATTTCTACCACCTCCCCCCCCCCCACCCACCCCCTTGGCCTTCTTGAAAAAGATGCTATACACTTGGATGGAGGGGACATTGTCAGAGTAAGAAAACAACGCACTGACTCCGGACACAGCTCAAGCCCAGACCACTCGATCCGGATTCCAGTGCGCTAACCATTAGTTAGGCTGCCGCGCCTCCCACCATTGACAAACAAGTAAAAACATACCTTGTGTTTAGCAGCAGTAGCACTTTCTACATCGTCTTCTTTTAAGCTAATCGTAACATCTTTCCATAATCTGCGCAAAAACAGAAAAGAAAACAATGAAGAAATTGAAGAGGTAAGATAACTGTGGACACTATGAGACTGAACAAAAATAATTGTGAATCTTACCGTCTAGATTCGTTTTCTTGCTGTTTGGAAATCTTTTTTACCATTTTCATTACTGTTGGCATGGATGTCGTGTCAATAAATAATTCAGGTTCCTGAAGTCAACGTAAAAATACTGATCAGAAAAACAAGCATTCTGCTCACAGCTGGGTTCACTGCAGGGCAAGTTTATTTTGACAAATGCGCAGCACATGTTTTAAATGTTGTGGAAAATGACAAGTCACTAGGCAACACACAAACTACGCATGGCTCAAATACAAGTTATATAACAAGGGCAACATGAGATCAACATAAGTAGACATATCTGTTAAAGAACACACAAAAGATTGCAGCAAGGTGCGCAAGCTATGACGATGTGTTCACTCTTAAAAGAAATCGCAGAAGGCAGCTAGTGCCCGGTCCTTTGTATGGATGAAACCCACATTCAAACTACGCTGACGTTGAGTTTTTAATCACATTCCAAGCTGTGTACCTCAGTAGTTTCATAAGTTATGTCTATATACCCATTATTATTGGTTCATGATTCAAACAGGCTACATTCTCTAGTTTTACTTGCTCTAAAGTAGGTCAATAAAGAATGGTGTTTACCTCCCGGTCAGGATATTTAACAAACATTTGTCCATTCCACTCCCCTGTGATAGACAGAAAGGTCTTCTTGTCTTCCGGGGAGCTGAAAAGACAAATAAATTCTCTACTATGGACAAGAGACGAACTACATTAAAGTTAAGCGCAAGATGTGTGTTACCTTCACCTCATGGTTGTTTTAAAAAATAATCAAATGAATGCGCGCGCTCTGATTGGTCAATCAGTTATGGTTCATTGTGCCAGTTACGTCATGGAAAAAAATTCGCGTGTCTTCTGAATTATTATAAAGAAGCAATAGATCACAAGTTTTCATGGTTAGAGGCATGGTAAACCAATTGGGATGTTGGAAAAACACTCGAAGAATTCGTAAATCACTCGCCTGCGGCTCGTTATTTAAGAATTTTTCACATGTTCTTGCAACATCCCGCGTGGTATATCAGCCCATAAATCATAAAAACTATTGCTTAAATACTCACATTACTTCACAGGTTATCCGATGTTTCTTTCCACCGTAAAACGGCTGAAATTGCAAAAAAAATGTTAACAGATTTAGCCAATACGTGATCCAGATTTGTCGGCCAAATCCAAGCGAAATATTGACCCACTTACCCGACAATGAAACTGTATATTTGCTTGATATCCAGTCTTTGAGCAAGTGATATTCGTTTTGCCTCCTATTTCTATCCAAGGAACTGTTAAAATGGATCTACAACAACAAAAAAATACCATCTGTCAGTCAATTTATCTACATTACGTGTAAAAGACAGTTTGTGGCCAGTAATTTACGACAACGACATAGTGATACAGAACTTTATTCACGGCTTAAATACAAGAAAACACCCTGAAAAGAAGTTTGAAGTAGCCTGCGTAGCTGACAGGATTTCGTGATCGAGTGCTTTTGTTTTGGCGGCGACGCCGTGAACCCGAGTGGTGAAGCCGCGAGCGGATTGGTGATGACTCGAGCTGAGTTTCACTTGCGATTTCCCCGCTCACGAATTCTCTCGCGAGGTCCGCTACAAAAATCACCCGCTCGCAAAACTTAAAGTAAAATATGCTCTAGGCTAGCACTCGGCAAGTACTGTGTTCAGTTTTGGGTAGGATCACATGTTGCTGTCACCTTCCATAGCCATTCGGGAATGTTAAGACGTAGTCCTCATCGTACGGTAAAACAGACACACAGCCTGCAATAAGAAAACAGCAAGTTGAACAAAGTGCAATAAATACCTCTTACTAACCGAGTTCGAGATCCGTACTGTAAGTTACGGACCGAGTTTTTTCCGCTCCGATTTATGGCCCAAGCGCGAAATTGACCAATCACAGCGCGCGTACTAACTGAGAGATATAATACTACTGTATAACTGAACACAAGAAGTAAGCGAGCAAACTGATTATAAAGAGTCTAACTGTATATGAAATATGAACCTGTTACCTTGACCAATGTTTTCTACTCCAACTGACAATCCCAAGAACTTTGATTTAGTCCAAATATGCGCGTTGAACGTAATCTGTTTACTGAAGTTCTCTGCATAGAACGCAGAAACTAGCAAGAAATATAAAGAGAGAGTTATTGAAATTCAAATTAAATCGCAGCGTTGGAGGATAGGTGAAAACTTTTGAAGGCTTTTTACAAAATTGCTGAACGTCACCTGATATTAATGTGAAATTTGATTTCGTTCGATTAGCACTCACTTGGAGGATGATGGGATACTTGCTCAGCAAGGAAAGTGACGTCATCTTCAGAAGCCCAAGGCACTGGACCATCGACTTGACATTTCTACAAAAAAAGTGATAACGTAATTAGCAATCCTCATTTCATTACTATCGCAATACTTGGTGTTTTCTACCCGAGTTCATCAACTTTATTGACATTTTCGTCCATTTCAAAATGATTTTAGCTAAGTCACAAAGATATGTTCTAAGCTAGGCGCTACGCCTTTCTTTTACTCAAGGTCCCTGAGAACGATATCGCCGTTTTGGTACTCCCTCGGCAAATATTTCCTCGCTTCAATGCCCCACAGTTACTGAATCTAAAGTGACGGATCAATACGGAGATGTGCAGCCGCGCGCCCAAAATACGCATGCACTGCAGGCTACTGTTCTGGCTCACCTCTGTTCTTGACGTCTCGTATTCAGGTAACACCCAGAAACAACGGAACGTCTCTCCCAATATAGGATTGTACGGCTTCTTTGCTACAGAACCCTGCCAAATAAAACAGCAACATCTACTTAAGAAATTCATTCATGATAATTCATTAAACTTAGAAACTGGGACAACGCAAATCAGTCAATAAAGAGTAATTAATGTGGTGTCCGACGATAATGGCAAACAGCATAACCCGTTTTACAAAGTGCGTTCAATTCCGCTCGGAATCGTTACGGAGACAATGATTTGTGTGTGGCCACGCTGTTTAACAACATGACATATGCTGATGGCAAGAGCCACACGGGAAAATCGCAAGTTCCCCAGGCTTTTCTCTGATTGGATAATAAAAATCGGGAAATGTTCGGGTCCCCGACCGAATGAAGTACATGTAACGAACAAGAAAAACAAACGACATACCTTACGGCCAGCATGGAAAGCAGACAGGTACCATTTTACGACTGCCACCATGCGATCTTTAGGATCCGAATAGTTCACGATACTGCAAACACACAATCAGCACCGAGCACACAAAGTCATCGAAAATATTAAAACAAAACATAGAGAATGAAGAGCATTATTTTCAAGGACAATTCAGCAACGTTCAAGGACTCGTTGTCCTCAGAATCACACGAGCAGGGGGCAACAGAAGCGTACGTAATACTCAGGACCCCACTGAAGGAGGGGATTACTTTCTCTGTTAGGTACTGGACATGACTTAACTCCCATATCAACGAAATCATCTTTATTAGACTTGTTTTTCACCACTTGCAGTCCATATTACTTTTTATCATTGACTTTTCAAGGAGACCACCTAGCGTTTCTCGTGTAAGAAAGGACTTTTTCAAGAACTTTTTCAGGCCCCAGCGAACGACACTTTTGTATGACTTGCCTGGCCATTAAATAATAACTGAAAGGATGTTGGAGACAAAAAAAACTGAACAGTCCATTATTGACACAATGGCAACATAAGACGGAGTCATCTTGAAAAATCAGCACCTCTAACATTAGGTTTAATTACTAATGGTTTTAAAATAATAATATAACTTACTCAGCAAACAGATCAGGGTGTGCAAAGAAATCTGCGTACATTTCCAACAATGATCGTCTCTCAAGAATAAAAGTTGGCAAAACAACCTATCGAGAAAATAGGTATGGTGTCAGTCAAACTGTGGCATTCGTTGCACGTTTGTTCATTCATTTATGAATTGTCATTTCTTTCTTGCATTATATGTCATTCGTATTTTCATGCAGTTATTTATTTATCTATGTACTTAGTTATATGTTCAATTTAAAATGCACAACCGACAACTGAGTGATGTTATTGCTAGTGATAAGGAGTTCACGTTACCTTTGTCAAGTCCATTCCAAGACGTACTTGAGATAACAAATGTGTAATAACACTACTGTGTTTGTCAATTGCATCAACTACCAAAATAACAACATGGTTCAATGTTAAGATTTCAACATTGTGATGAATCAAAATTCCTTAATTTCAATACTCGACAAAACTTGCCACAGAAGGCTGGAGACGTTTTCACAATGACTGGCTATGGAAAAACCTTGGAGCAAGTGCACTCTTCAATTTGTGATTGCATGTACATCTCGGCATTATCACAATCAACCATACCTTGATTTGTTTTCGCCATTTCTATTGTAAATTCGTGATGAAATGTTCTTGAAATTTCGTATTTGAGCCACAAAAAATACGTCACATTTGCCGCCGTGGCGTGGCTTGTGACGTCAAGAGTATGAAGATCACATAAGCCAAGGGACAGACAACAAGTCTAATGACACCAGAATACAACCTTTAGTAACCGCTATTGCCAATAACAATTTCAAATAATAGGCTTGCTCCACGAGAACAATAAAACAAATTTAATTTAAGGGAAGTACAATCTCATTATCTTTGTATGATTATCAGTTTTCCGGCGGAACTAAATAAACTAGCGGTATGCGAGGCAGTCCAGTTATTTGAGGATCATATTAATCATATCGTATTACATACTCGACTTTAGTGAATCTGTACAATAGAATCCTGATTCATCAAAAAGAAAGAAATTTACGACAAGCCTGATCCTAGATAATAATCATTAGCGCAACGGTCTCTTCAGACTCTCTTTTGTTAAATGAAGTAGTCCGGCTTTTGAGTTCTTTCGAGAAATTTCTTTTGTAAGCACAGAGAGGAAGTGTAGAAGGCATCTTGACGTGTTGACATTAAGGATTGTTCCTGCAAAAGTTCGAGACTCGATATCTGACCAACCACCGGTGTTGTATTTAGACCAGTGGAAAAATCTCGATTCCTAATCATGTGAGGTAATGCCTGTAAATATCAGTAGACAAACTAAAAACGTTACTGTCACTAGAGTTGTTTAACAGATATATTTTTACTGAGCGGTTAAACTTGAACTCTGGGCGCATTCGACTTTCTAACGTTCGATCCTTCCACGGTTTTTAATGCCATCTTGACATTGAGACGATATATCTTCATGTATAAAGCATTTTTGTGACCGCTTTAGCAAACTTTTAAATACCGTAAATGCTTAAGCGCCCCGGGGCGCTTATTTTAAAATTAGGAGAAGACGGGGACGCTTATTCGAGGAAGACGCTTAATTCATTGTCTAGGCCTGCTTCACAAGG
>OMLO01004339.1_pt1 | contig 11846 bp, 10 predicted proteins | sample 1674811 | NCBI WGS metagenome assembly OMLO01 (sample SAMN06265003, study PRJEB25207) | coral metagenome | isolation source: Coral host | place: Mexico:La Bocana,Puerto Morelos, Mexico | collected 2008-11-13 | reverse complement strand
TAATTTGGACATAAATATGGCAACTCGGTACATAAATATCACTCTTCGACATTTTGATCCTGTTTGACAAGCATAGTTAGAAATTTGTCAATGCAAACGAGTGGCGCAAGGCTTGAGAGATCCTGGGTACAAGCTCAAAATACAAGTCAGCGAATTCCATTTACTAGTGAAGTCACGGAAGAGTGCCAGATAGAGACCCCTGGGAGACTGGGCTTAGTGACCAGAGCGTGTATGTTATTATCTGTTTTAATTTGAGTTTTACGAGGCACTGGGTTGTTGTTGTAACCCTAAATTACTGTACTGTTATAATGTACGGCGTACTAGTTTTATATTTCAGTTATTTCACATGCATGATATGCCTGTGAAACTAGAAAGGTTGAAAAGCGCTCATTCAAAATCAAAACTGTTAAAAAAAATCTCCGTTACTTTCTGTCATATCAGCGAAAATGTGCTAAGTTTTAGAATAATCAAGAGCAAGCGAAAGCTGAGAGAGGTACTTACATTTTTAGGCTAGCGCGGCAGAAGCATGATATTTCCCGCGCTTGCCACTGGTCACCTGATTTTGATACAAATTCTGATTGGTTTATCTTGTTCAGACGAGACGACACGTAAAACGTCCATAGATGATGATAACCTACAAGTAGGACACCTCGTCTTCAATATAAATTAACTACGTTTTGAAAGAAAGTACAAGTCTACAGGCGAGAAAAGAACTCGTTCAGATTTATTTGCAAGGAAAAAGCGGAGATTGGCAAAAAGGAGTAAAGCAAGGAACTAAAACGAGACTCGCTAGTGCCAAGTACTCACTACTCAACGTATTTGTTGAGATAGGACGTATCTTTTTGCTAATTCTAGCAATTCTGCGTTGGAAAAGCAATGACTTACCTATCGCAAGAAAATGGCAGATGTTTATGAATTATTTTTACTTCCATATGGGAAAACTGTACAAAAAAGAAACTTGTGCCGTTTGAGGAATGAACACGCCCTTACACGGGTATTTACAGTAATACATGTCTGTGATTGGTTGTTACATGCGGCTATGATTTTAAACGCACAAGTTACAACCAATCAAAAGACACCAGACCTGCACGTCACTGCTCAGTTGGACCCGCGCTTTGCAGAGGGTGGTAAGGGGGCGGGGACGGTGAGGTAGGGAGGGAAATCGGAGAACGAAAAATTAATCACCGTGGCGCGAGATATGATTGTAGTGTTAACAGTGGCTGTTTGGTCGCTTGCATTATACACGATTTGTACAGCGCACTTATAAAAGGTTCTGTAAGAAATGATTTTAAGGCCGAAAAGATCATTGGGATCTGTCGGTTTAACAAGAAATAAATGGACTACAAGAAGAGCCTTGCGTTACATACGGTGGTAAAGTCACGCTCATGGCATTAGTTAGGAAATTCTTGACTTCGTCTCCTTTTACATCTCGAAGTGACAGTAACAACCGTTTAGATCTCTTGAATTAAGCCCGCAAGAATTTATCTAAGAGAATCTGAAGTCGATTTGTCATGTGTTTGGAACGTTCATGAAAATACCATATGCGCGGATGTTTGTAGGAAATATTCTGAGCTCATTTGCATACGATTATTGTCGCCTGTGATCGCTGGAAACAAACATGGCGTTTAAGCCACTGTTATGGCTACTTCTTATTCTTGTTCCTTCACCAAGTCTTGCTCAGTGTCCTACAAATTGTCAGTGCTCTTCACAAGGAAGCCCAGAATCGCCGAGTTATAAGAAGATCGTCGACTGTTCAGGAAAACTCGGCAATTTGGAAATCGCTCCTGACATCCCAACGGACGCTACTCATCTGTAAGTGAATATTACCGCGCATGAATATTTCACGCTTTTAGTTTACGTTTATTATTGTTTGGCAAAGTGAACGAATATTTACAATTCCTTTTTAATATTTCATCTTTTTTTTATTCTCGTTCGTGCTCAGACGACGCAAGATCGCACTACAACTGCAGGCGATGTTGCTTGTATGGAGGGGCAAATATATTTTCGTACAGTTCGCGTTAACAATATTACATACATTTAACTACTCCAATAGGTTTTCTTAAATGGATCTTCACTTGATCTTCAGACACATGAATGATCATTATGTTTTCGCCGATATCGTGTCGTCATCTCAAACTAACAGATGCTTGATAGCTTCCTCTGAGAAAACAGCAAGACAAGAAAGCGACATAAAATAATAGGGACCAACAAAAACTTAGAACACAATACGACGTTCAATAGAAGCTATTTACGACACTTGCATATTGTATAATGAGATCACAATTTCTTCTAAGTCGAAAGAAGTTTAAAATGTTTTTCCTTTTATAAAATTAAAATATAAAAATTCGACAGCGGGGATTCTTGCTTTACAGTTTAGCGTGAGGTATTTGTTGTTTATTTTGTTATTCAGTCGAAGAGTGTGAAGTTATATGCGTGGACGTGTGATATTACAACTGAAAGGTACAACCAAATCAACAGCTGTCGATTTCATCATTTTTCTATGAAGCAAAAATAAAATACTGCCTAGTTTCCGTATTCCTCTTGTAAACATGTCAGCACGTTTAAGCTCACGAACCATTTTGTAAATTGTTTTAGTTTCGCGCCTACTAAGCTTACATATTCATTGACACCTTTAGGATCCAAAGCTAAGTTTTCCGAGTGCATAAATTAGCGCTCCTTGAGTTGAAAAAGTATGGTCATCATCAGCCATAAGGTGCTCTGGGAAATATTTTTTATCATTGCAACGTGCGTTCGTTGTCGTTGTAACTGAAGGCTCCATTTAATATTTCCCGAGGTCAACATCGTTAGTGTGACCTTTTTAAGTAAACTATTTTTACATCACGTTCAAAAAGATCCAGTGCAGTTAGATTACAAACAACATCTATGGCGTCTCTCTTCATCGATCGCTCAAGCAAGTCTTGGCGTGTTACTTCATATCATGTCATACATAGAGATTTTTTTGTGCTAGACAAAAGACATATGACCGTCGCATTATATGAAGAATTTTCAAAATTAAACACAAAATCTTTGATGGTATTTGCTATACGTGTTGTTTTGTAACTTTGTTTTCGTATGCCATCCGTGAGTTGAAATTTATTCCATGGAACATGTGATCTTTTGTTTCATATCAGTTTCATTTCAGTGTATTGTAAATTAAATCAATTTCAGAGCAACGCGTCATTAACTTCGCAATTAATGTTCTTGTACATAACGTTTACTAATTTGTAGGTCAGTTTTTATAGTTGAATGGTTGTGAGCCTCTAATCTTTTCTCCAATTTGTTATCTTGCTAATCTATTATCATTCCTTGATCTTTTAGTGTTTGAAACTGGTATTAATAAAGATATATCTCAAAGAACCCTAATACATATATATTTTGCCTCAAGCATATGAACCAGGACCGTTATGTTATTTGACCGTATTTATGTTAATCGATCTTATGTTGTCCGCATGCTGAGCTTAGAATCACATGCTAATATACATAATACACTAGATTTTCGCCAAAACAGGCCCTGTGTTACCATCAACAGCACAATTTGAAAACAAAAGTTTTTGTTGTCAACCTTTCTGGCTTCTAATTTGTTTTTGAAAATAAAAATCTCTTTAATTTAGTATGAACCTGTCAATTTTACGACTGCGGTCGTGATAACAATCACGTATAAGAGAGATTTGCCAAAATGAATTGTTTTAAGAAATTTGTTTTGTTAAGAAACAAAAACTATTAAAGGAGTGAAATAACTACAAGTTTCAAGTTCCTCAGTTCAGTTTCTGTCTTGTGAAAAACTGAAACCGATGTTCGGATATGTTGCTAGAAAAACAGAAAGATTTTAGGAGAGAAGAAAATGAAAAATAGCTACTAGTTCAATATAATAATATATATCTGGATTTACACAACAAAGCAACGTTATTCCATTGACGTCACAAAGTAGAGATTTAATCGCACAATTTGGGTCGTCTTTGCAGGATTGTTTTCCGATTGTAATCTGATCATTTGTAAGCTGGTTATGAAAGCCATGCCTTTCGAAAATCAATACTGTTAAAGTAACTTAGGGATTTGTGTATTTGCTTATCCGTGTATCATGAACTTGGAAAGGAATTTATCGTACTAACCCCCGACGAGATTTTAAAACTATTAAATACAAAAACCAAAAGACTTAGAAGGTCGAGACGATGGAGGGCCATAAGTAAACAAAAGAGTTCATATTCCAAAACAACGGGGGAGGATCTTCGTCTGGAGACTTTCGGACAGAGAACGGTAGTGAAATGGGGAGGGTAGTGCAAGGTAGATCAGTGAGAGGTTGTTTGGGGTAGGGTCTTGAGGTATCTCTCCTGGTCAGGGTAGGACAGGGTAAGTTAGTTATTTTTCTCTGATCATATGTGTCATGCAGAAGAAAAATAATGCTCAGGGTTTTCTATGTTAAAACAAAGATGCTTTATTTGCAGAGACTTGCGTAACAATCGTCTGAAGATAGTACCGTCAAGTATTATCCAGAAAACGCCGAGCCTGAAAGAACTGTAAGTAGATTTTTGATTGTATTCAGCACACCTTATCATATACAACTGCAAACGTAATAAGCCTTCTGTAGACTCAAAGAGTCGAGCGAAATTAAAAGCTCTTGCCAAACGCGTTACATGTTACGTCACAGCACTACTCAAGAGGTTACTTTGTACCAGTTTAGTTTACTTTACACTGTGAACACTATGATCTTATTGACTGATTGGGATGGCCAGGGGGGAGCATATCTGACTTCAGGTTAGCGTGTGAAGCCCGAATCAGCGGCAAGGTGTGTGCGTCCTCGAAGGCCGAATATGGCCGAATATATGAGCTTGATTAGAAGTTGTTGGAACGCCGTGGAAACTGGTCTTAATTTTGCGCGCTGAATAAATTTGTGAGACGGCTTTTCTCTGGCCGGGCTCATGGCTACATGTCCGGCCATGTTCACGTCATTGGGTATTGTGTATGGGACGAACGGTGGTATAATAATTTTTCCAGGATTCATAGCTAGTCAGCATACTCTGGTTCACATACGTCGAGTCCTTACAACTTAATGGGATTTGCTTTCTCAGTGATTTTAGCGAATATTCACTTGATTATTGACGTTCTGAGTTCACACGAGTCCACTGCACTTTAGTTGAGTGTCTTTTAGACATAAAAGTGTATTCTTTCTTTCCCTAGTTACTTGAGTGGAAACCAGTTGAGCTGTGACTGCAAACTTCTTGGTGTGCACAATGCTAGCCTCCACCTATCCAAGTTTACAGGCACTTGTTCCAAGCCGGACAACCTCCGTGACAAGGACATCGCTTCCCTTAAGCTATCGGACTTCTGTCGTAAGTGTTTTATACTGATTTTTACCGATTTGTAGTCAACAGTTGATAGAATAGAGGTAGTCTGTGAAACACTCAATTCCTCCAGCGGAACAGGCGTTTTCTAAGAAGGGTCATGGCTCGATTCCGAGCCGCTGTTCATGAAATGAACCTGCGCTCCTTCCCGGACTCGAATGGAGCCTAAAAAGGGACTGAAAAGACTACGAATGTGTGAAAAGGGATATAGGAGAGATCGCTTTCCGCTACACTGCAATATTGATATTTTTGCGCCGGTAAACAAGAGAAACTAGAAAAACTAGATTCCTTTACGAAACATTTTTGACGGACTTTGTAAAGTTGTTTCTTTTGAACTTGAAAAACAAGTGGGGAATAAGTGAGTGGTTAGTGACGATAAATTGAAACGGGGGGAATGCGGAATTAATTGCCTAGACGGTACTGTGCAGGAACTAAGTTGTAATCCAAGCTACCCATAAAGTCAGCGAAGAAGAATTTAATGATCGTGACAAGTCTACATACCGATAAAGAATTACGCGTTTGTATTTTGTTAACAGGTGGTTGCGCTTTAGTCAAAGAGTCTCAAAAATCAAACATCGATAGAGAGTACTCTATGGAAATCAGTGCTAATTGCGACACTCATGTGCGACTGTTTTGCCGAGGAATGAACACCGATTCTCCCAAAGAATATATTTCACTTTTTTCCGTCCAGAAAGAAAACTTTGCTTATGTTCACGACTACATACAGCCTTCCGCATCGAAAGACAGTTGCGTTAAGGTCAACGGTAAGGAAACTCTTGTTTTTATTTGTACAAATTTTTTACTTTTCTTTATGTATGATATAACCCCGGTTCCGCACTACAAGGAGCAAATCTTTTCCCTATTCCCACCTGGTAAGGATTTTTGCTCGTCAAGGTCCCTTCTTTCTCACAATTATATAGCGTAGTAATGCAAAACCAATTACTTTTCGACGCTCAAAATCAAGAGCGAAAGCTTACTTAAGCTTAGCTTTTTACAAGAGCAACGACTAGTCTCAGGTAATTAAGCTTAAGTTAAAGCTAAACATTTTAATTTGATTTTTCAGGAGGCTCTACATACACTGAGGCAGGATCAACAAGCTTCTCTAAAGTCCGCTTGGATCTCAGCAGTATGACTATTGTAGCTGACGATTTTGAGTACTCCACTACAAGTTCTGGAAAACAGATCAAGTACGGTGAAGCTGGAGATTGTTACTCAGCCAGCAAAGAAAATTGTCGAAAAGGAAAATTCAAAATTGATCTTACGGGAACTGGTTTTCGCCTTAAGGTGAGTTTCAAGACAACATTATTTCCTATGCATTCTACATGGTACTACACTTCCTCACTTCTAGGACCGTCTTGGTCACTGTGGTAGGTTTGGTCTCTGAAGATGGAAAGTGATTTTGAGGATGTCAGGGGTAACAGCTCGGCTAATATTGCAATGTCATTTAATATTACATACAAAATAATGTATTAGCATCAACCGATCCGCGAGTCAATCAATCAATCGATCTATTAATCAAGCAATCAATCTGTTAATCAGTAAATCAATTAATCAACATATTATTTTGTTATCAAGTTATAATCGATAATCAACTGTAAATTAATCGTTAACTATTCCGTCAGTCAGTGAAACAACCAACCTGTCTGTCAGTCAATCAATTAATCAATCAATCAACCATCCATTAAGCGCCAATCGATATAATAATAAATATTTACTATTTAAATAAATATTTATTTGTTGAATTATAGCTGATAGTTAATTACCAATTAATCAATTAATGATCAATTATTGTTATATGAATTCACTTTAAATGGCTAATTAGTTATTTACTGAAAGAATAACAACATCATTCTTGTTTATTTTTCCAGGAAGGAGTTTACTGGGAGTCTTATGGTACTCCATCAGATATCAAGAACACACTGAACATTACTGATGACCGTACAAGAGTGTCTGCAGTGTGTGGTGGCTATTGCGGAGGCTGCAGGCCTCATAATGGCAAGTTAGGAGTGGAGCTGGACCAAACGTATTGCCCACAAGAGGGAATTAAATGTAAGATAATCGTCGTAACACTCTGCAATAGTATACCCGATATGTGCCATCTTCTCCCTTCTCCTCCCCTGTCATCCCATCTCATGCATCTATCCATCAATCAAAAAAAAATTGTAAAGAGAATAATTTGACATGTGGCTTTTGATCAGTGTATAAAGGACACATCTACGTTGAATTCAGCAACAGAGACAGTGCCATTCTTTTGCATAGCAAATATGCCTCTTCAGACCTCAGTATCTGATAGAGAACCAAAAAAGGAAACTGAAGAATAACCTCTCATGTTATCTTGACAGCTTGCTATCAGCCCTTAGGAATGGAGGATTTCTCTATTACAGACAGCCAAATTACAGCATCCAGTTTTAAAACTGACCGAAACAAGAGTTTCAAACCAGCTTATGGCCGACTGCACAACAGGCTCTCTGGAGCAATGGGCGGGGCATGGTGTGCAGGAACATCAGACAAATCCCAGTACCTACAGATAGATCTGGAAAAGGAAATGACATTATCCGGTGTTGCCACTCAAGGCCAGTTAGAGGAAACTAATTGGGTTGCAAAATATTCCATTCAGCACAGTAAGGATGGAACCAACTGGAAGGATTATAAGGAATTTGGATACAAGAAGGTATGTTTTGCTTTTCTGAATTTTAACTGCTAACACATCATTTACAGCAGGAAGAGACTCCTTGAACTCTACACATCACGGCTTGCCCATCTCATCAGTTAGCCTAAATATTTCTTGTTCGTCGTTTGTAATCCGAGTTAATCTTCCCCATCCTTACCCATCCTTGTTCCTTTATGATTTTTGATTATCTCTCTAGCTATTTTCTATCTTAGTAAAATCCTATTTTCAGGTTTCTCTTGATAGACGATATTCATATTTTCGGTATTAGACTGGAACTAGCCTGAAATATAATTTAAAAGCTCCGTATTGGCCTCAATTTCAAGCTAGTTCCAGTCCAATACCGAGAATAATAATAATATCGTCCAATTAAAGGTAATAGCACACGTGACCAAGTAACTCAAAGCGTCGTGATTGAGCTCCTTTACTGGAAAAGACTCGACCTTACCCCTTCCCCCTTTTGGACGTTTCAATTCGTACTCTAACAACTTGACGTTATATATTTTCACCCACCTTTGTAACAAAAAGCTATGCTGATTGCAAATCTTTTTTGAACTTATTATGTTCCAGTTTAGGTATTTAAGAACAGTAGAATACCAATGAAATACTAACAATATGACTCTCTTTTGTTATCTTTAGAAATTTGATGGCAATGTGGACCAGCACAATGTCGTGAAAAACTGGTTTAACCAGCGATTTCGAGCACGGTTCGTAAGAATTAGACCTGATTTGTATAGCAGCCCAACTAACACAATCTGCTTGCGTGCTGAACTGTATGGATGTGATACAGGTAACTGGGGCTGAAGATTCTAAGGTTTATGTGTAAATGATAACATTGTTGAGATCTCGCGGGTACAGAGAGGCACTTCGAAGAAGTGTCTTAATCGTGAGCACTAAATGACTGCGTTGTAGCTTGAACCTTACGCCCAGTGAGTTAGGAGCATAATAGAGCCTTTCGGCTGTTTCTATCAGTGGAGTGTTGAAGATACTAAATGAAATTCTAATTTGTTTCTTGACAGATATTGTCTCTGTTGCGATCCAAAGCAGCCTGACTAAAAACTGTTGGACACCAATGACCGCCTCGAATCCATGCGAGCCTGGAGATGGAACGCTGTTTTCTTTGCAATCCTACTGTCAGGGGGAGGGTGTGATGATGACGTTTCGTGATGATGGAAGCCTGGTCCATAGCTGTAGCGGGAAGTGCGTGTTTAAGAACGCTAAAGATCAACTTGCTCTTAGAGACGGACCATGCGATACATTTACAAGGCGTGAAAATCCTTCTGGAACTATCGTACTTACTCACACAGCCAGTGGCTTGTGTGTCAACCTGGACGCCGTAAAAAAGTTGATTTTGTCAAGCTGCGGCAGTAGCCCTTATTTGTTTGAGCTCACACAGTCAGGTAATTAAAATAGTGGTTTGGTTCTGGCAAATGGTGGTATATGCTAATGTGAAATGACCCTAGTTGATATTGATATTGCGTGGTGAAGTGAATTCTTATGGCTTTGCTGTGAGTTGTGTTCCTGAAAGTGTGTTTAATTATCTTAAATCGTTTCAAAGTGAATTCCTTCGTTTCGACATGCTCCGAATAAAATATAATAGCCCGAAACTCTCGCATCTAAACAAAAAAAAAGGTGTGGCTGATTAGGGTTCTTTAAGTCGGAGGAGGCTCGCCATTCCCTTTATCACAGTCAATGACAACAACGCCGATGAGAATTATTTCTAAAATTATATTTTCACACCCATTACTTGCAAAAAAAAATTCGGACGTTTTATTTCGGATGTTTAATTTTCTAATAGTTTTTATTTCATTTCGGACATATTTCGGACAAAAATTTCGCACTCTTTGTTGAAACTTTTAAGTATATTTTTCCTAGCAAAACACGAATTAGACTGAAGCAACATTTGTTATAGTTTTGCTACACCCTCAAGGTTTTACAGATACACCAATGAGAGACTAACACATGTTCTATCAAGCCGTTACGTATCTCAAGCCGTGTGTCAATTAGAGTTCGCTCCATAATGGAAAATAAGAGTTTTGGAGTTACTTAAAAATTTTATACTGTACTGTAAATATTTCGGACGATTAAAAATTTGGGAAAGTTCTATTTTCGGACATGCAGTTTTCGTGTTTGTAATTTAAAATCGTTCGAAATTGTTTTACAAGTAATGCAGCATGCTACTGACCAGACAATTGACCAGACAAGTTTTAACTGAATGTGTTCTTTTATTTCTTCTTCTCACGCAGGTCTCCAACCAATTGAACCTAAGGTGAAGAAGACTAGCCCCCAATACCTAACACTCAATAAACCAGGCTGGGTTCACTTCAAAGTTGTTTCAGATCCTCGCGCAAAGTTATTCTGGAGTAAAACACGACCATGGCCTGATGGAGAGAAACTTCCCAGCCTTGAGTTTGTGCCATTTTCAAATGGATCACTGTATGTGAGGAAGGCAAAGAAAAGTTATGAGGACAGTTACTACTGTACTGCTGTCAATTCTGGGGGATATGACTTTGAAGATGTCGACGTGAAAGTGGGAGGTGACAATACTTGAAATATAACACTTGAAAATGGTAGTATAGAAAACAAAGAGCCCAATAATGGAGACTTTAAACCTCTCAGACCTTGAAACTGAAAAATGAAGCTTCCACTGAAAGCTTGATGAAGTACCTCACTTACTACAGGTTGCGTACTTACTAATAGGGGAGGGGTGGGAGCTGGGCAACTCGCGATGTAGCAACGTACCATCCAGTAATGTCTCATGCTGTGGCGTGGGACACTTGCTGGAATTTACCAAGAGTACCCAGACAGGCATATAATCTTCATCTCCTCTTTTGTTCAAACGAGTATTTCTCTTTGCAGAGCCACCTCGTTTTGTCACAGTTCCAATCGACTTGACGACTTCCGTGAACGAGACAATAACGTTTGACTGCAGAGCCACAAGTGATTTTGGAATTAAGTACTTTTGGTTCCAGCGTGTTAAAGGATCATCCTCTTTGATCTCCATATTGAAACTGGACAAGCGATTCAACATTTTTCCTAGTGGTTCTTTGGAAATACGCGGGGTACAGAAAAAGGACGAGGCATTCTACCACTGCAAAGCTGAAAACCCCTTAGGAGACAAAAATGTTTCAGCTTTTTTGCGAGTTTTAGGTATGAGCACGTTTTTTCAAGTATGATTTCACAACCAAAAAAAGGTGATTTTGAGTTTGTGGGTTTGTGCTTTCTAAATGTCGGTTCAAGATACAAATGATTATTGACTTTTTTTGTCTATTTGTTTCGGTATTTGCCTGGATACAAAGGAAAAAACGACAAATTCTACGCATTGCATGCTTGTAACACCAACTAATTATTGTTACTACCATTATCGACGAAAATCATATTTTATTTAGTTCCACCAAGCTTTACAATCCGTCCTCGTGGTGCAGCCGAGCCATCCGGCAGCTCTCCTGTGTATAACTGTCAAGCAGATGGGGACCCTGTGCCGAAAATCAGCTGGACCAAGATTGGTTTGGCCCAGCCGCCAATAGAGCAGCTAAAGAATGGCAGCTTATTAATCAGGAACATTAAAAAATCCGACGAAGGACGTTATACCTGTTTAGCAGCCAACAGCTTGAAGAACATCACAGCTGAAATTACTATAACTGTTTACAGTACGTTTATTTGCGGTATTTCACAATTATTCACCGAAGTGGCGGCGAATAGTGGTGGATATTTACCGAGACGCAAAGGGGCAAGGTAAATATCCACCACTTTCACCGACAGTGAGGTGAATAATTGTTTTAGTATATACCACACAAGCTGAATAACTAGCGGACCAAAGAGTAACTTTACTTGTTTAA
>OMLO01004338.1_pt1 | contig 11847 bp, 4 predicted proteins | sample 1674811 | NCBI WGS metagenome assembly OMLO01 (sample SAMN06265003, study PRJEB25207) | coral metagenome | isolation source: Coral host | place: Mexico:La Bocana,Puerto Morelos, Mexico | collected 2008-11-13 | reverse complement strand
TGATTCCGTGTCTGTTATCCCAACGAAATTATAACGTATGTGTCTCCAGGGACTAAACGAGTGTCGATTGCACGACTACACTGGGATCATGCTTTCTTTGATGAACTTAACAATGCTATAGTATTGCGTAGTTTTTTTAGCTGTGGCGCGAAAACTACACGAGCAATATAGCGATTTGTTTGGAAGACCGCGTGCGAAATGTGTTCAAATGAAAAAACCTGCTGATCCAAATGTCTGCTAAAATAAATGGTAAAGAATCTTCATTTCCACTTACCCCTATCACTAAGAAGACTGGTCAGCTCGCGGAAACCATTTCTTTTCACAAATTGCCAACAGCCAACGTTTTGCATGCCCCTTTTCTCAGAATTGCCATGAATATTACAAGAAATTTGATTGGTTGAAACTCACATTTCCTAATTTGGATATGACGTTTGTTACAGCCAATGAAAGAGAACGTACTATTGCTATTCGATTTCCGGGAATCCCCTTATGCAGTAACATGACTCATGGAGGAGTTCAGCCATGTTGGATTATTTGTCAGTAACAGGGTCAGCATGATTTGCAGATTTTTCCACGAATAAGTCGTCTGAAATCACTATGGAATACACTTAAATATGGAAGACACTTTCGATGATTTTTCGCGGTTATCTTTGAAAGAAATTGCCGAAACAAGAGTTGAATTATTGAACAGAATTCAACAACAACTTCAAAATGTAGTTGACTCCCTTAATGCTGGAAGTGATTTCTTGCCAAAGAAGAGATGCGGACGTGTCCTGCAGCAAGTGATCAAGAACCTAGATTTTATAAAGGCTTCATGCAATGAGGAAGGTAAAAAGAATTTATTTTGCAACCTGGAACTGAAACTCAATTTCTTAGTACATCCCAATTTGTGTAACGAGCTTACTCTTGTTTCCCTTTCGATAATTAAGATGCAAACTTAATGCATTAATATGCAAACTTTCCATAATCCGTCGTCATTTACCGTGCTCATTTTCCATTTTCTAGCTAGTTTTCCATATTAGAAAGATGAAAGTACCATTTAATTATGGCAAAAATGCGAAGCCATTCCCCACATTAAATTTCTCATCACAGGGTGAAATATATGACGACTACTAACAAAATCAAATTACTTCGGTCCACATATATCCCACCCCCTCCGCTGGTGTTCCTTTGCAGACATTAAGGCTCCCTGGGCAAGTGAGTGTCAGAGAGCCCCTCCTAGTGATTTATTGCATGATCAAATGCCCCTCCCCCCTAGACACTACATACTAGGTATGGTGTTTTTGTTGGTCTCAGAACACAATATATTATGTTGTTAACAAACTAAAATACTGTGCAAATCTGTTTAAGTATGTTTAAGTATGTTTAAGTCTGATACAATCTGTTAAAGCGGTCTTTCATCAACAGAGCTGGTTGTGCATATGTTGACATGCTTTCAGTCAATCATAATAAACAGATAATGTTTGTATGAGAGTGAATGCTTCAATTGCTATACAGTCCTAATAGAACCATTTTACTTGTGATTAATACACAATCCTATGCATGTGTATTGTTACACAATCAGCTTCTGTAATTCTTTTCAGGTATAGTCGTTGTGTTAAGTGCTTGTTAATTAGTCTGTATTGTCATGTAAACCCAGATATATGCAGGAATGTTCTAAGATTTACATAACTATAAAAACTTGTGAGTTTAGCTGGATATTCATTCACTGTTAGTGTAAATACCAGTTTCATTTGTTAGTTATCCTGTGTAACTGGATCAGTCCATCCTAGCATTTAGGACATGTGTTTTGATCGAGGTTCATTCCAGTTTAGGTCAAACCTTGGCACTACATGGTTTTCGTTGATTATGTTGTTATTTCCCTTGTGTATGGCTGTCATTTTGTTAAGGAACGGACGGAGAATCAAAGGATCGAACATGTACGTTACCAACACTGGTGAATTAAGGTTACGGCAACATGAATTTTCGTATTGTAAACCGGACAGTGTCTAGTGTTTCCCTCGTTGATCTAGACGAATAAACAATGGATTTTACGGCTGTTACAGTTAGTGTGTGTGTTCAAAGAATAATAAACTTTAGCCAACTGGAGTAAATAAAACACATATATACAGGGGTTTCATTAACATTTTCAGCGAGAGGGTAACTGGTTTTCACAAGCAGGCAGAACTGATTGGAACTAAACCTCGTTATTTTTAAAACCTTTCTGCAAGGTGATCAAACTAGGCTGGCAAAATTGTCCTCCCAGCAGGTCAAATTTCACCCAGTGCCTGGCTGCAGCCCTTTATGAAACATTAGCTGTACATGTTATATAACCTTAAAAAAAAAATTTTCCATGAGCTATTATTTTGGTTGTACGTTATTTGCAAAACATGCACAGGATCCAAATGAAATAGAATCATGCTAACCTGTAATATTAGTTACTTTAAACTTCTTAGACTTGATTTTGTCTGGAGCACAAATGTTTCCTGGCCATTTTTAACAGAACTTTCTTAAGTTAGAAGAAACAATGTTATTTGCTGGCTAGGAGGTCCATTTAGTGAAAAACTGTGACTGAGGTTAATTGAGATTTATTTTCAATGATTCTACATGTATGTTAGTTGCGTCTAGATCACCAAATATTATAATTTTTTCTGGTGTGAAATTTCGTGCAAAGTTTGAAGTTGTACAGAAACAATAATTTCACTTCAAATCAGCTTTGCTATCATAAATTGAGTAGCAGAAGACAAGGAAATTCATTAAGTGTATTCACAGAAATTCTCTTAAATTTATACAGAAGACTAGAGAGGTAAACTTGACTGCAATTGACTCACTCTTTACTTCACATTGTACTGTGAGAGAAACACAGGATTATGGCCATTACAGTGCCAAGCTACAAACAACCAAACAAATTCTCACAACTTCAAAAGACTCAATTGAATATTTATATACAGTGGCTTTCTTGCCATTTAAAAGTGAATTGCAGTTGAAAAAGGTGAACATTGATGATTACCACCATTAATATTAGTAGTTCAAGAAAATAGATCAACATGGTAGATTAATTCTGCCCACTGTGACGCGTTGGATGAGAAACTTCTGCCCACTCCCGCAACCAATCAGGTTGCAGGATTTGTTTAACTCTGCCAGCTTACAAGCTGAGGAAAACATATTAAATTGTGAACCAAATTTGCTCATGGATCACCCCTGATTGAATACTATTGACCATCATAGAAAAAGTGCATGTAAAAAAATAAATCTTGGTCAATATTTTTAAAATTTTGCAACTAAAATAATTATATTATTTGCAGACACACCTGGCTTGAGGACAGTGGGGAAGGTTAGCCAGGAAGAAATAGCTTCCTGGGAAAGACTTGGGGAAGGAGGATTCTCAAGCGTGTACAAGGCTAAACTAAAAGGAAATGATGTTGCCATTAAGGTGTTAAAAAATCTGAAAGAAACCAAATCCTTGCTCACAGAGGGAAATCTTTTGAGGTATGTCTTGAACTGCAGTCTTCTGGTATCCTCTGCAAAAAAAAAAAAAACTGTCTGGTCAATACACGCAAGCTTATAATACCAGAAGAAATTATATTTTTCTATTTATGGCTCTGTAAGACTTATTTCTCAGATTTAAAAAAGTACTGATAATGGCAAATTATAGGAACATATTCAGGGCCGCTGTAATTGGCTAATTAAGCTGTAGCGGATCCCCTGGCCATTTTGTTTTGTTTTGCTATCTGTTTTTTACGTCCTCTTCTTTTTCTTTTTCTTTAAATGTAATTTAAGGCCAGAGCTTAATAAAATAAAAAAAATAAAAAAAAGCTTAAAAGAACAAGAAATCCTGTGAAAACCCAATTAGCCATAATAAGAAAATTTTGCTACCACTTTTTTGGAGTTTTCTCTCTAACTTACTTTTAATTTAAGTGTTTTATGAACTCTGCTCAATAGATTGGGACACAGACTGAAAAGTTTTCTATTTCGTTTAGAAAAGCCTAAAAAAAGGAAAGTCACTCATGTTGATTACGATGTAAATTATTTTACTTACCCCCGTTATTTTGTCAACAGCCTGCTCTGAAGCTGTTCCTCTATCAAGATATAGAACTACTGACAGCTTTTAACACAAACATCTTCTACATATAGGGCATTTCTAATTATAATTATGTTTAACACATATTGCTAATAACTTTTATAAATTATAACAAGTTCAGTAGGAATTTTGATTTATTCATAATTTTTGTTTTTGAATATAGAGATCTTCGACATGACAACATTGTCGCTTTCAGAGGAATGAGCATTTTGGAATGTGATGTCACATTTGACAATGCTATTTCCCATGAAAAATATCTGTTGAAAGCTGGAAGTCCTTTTCTGGTTATGGAATATATCCCCAAGAATTTGTACAGATTTGTAGAGGATCACAAGACACCAGAATCTCGGGGACTTCCTAAGAGTCAAGTGTGGACCATCAGTAGAGGAATGGCTAACGGCTTAATGTACCTACACAGTTTGAACCCACCAATCAGTCACCGAGACTTGAAACCTGATAATATCCTGGTGAGTTTTATCCTCTTTTTCTTCAATTGGCCAAATGGAAAACATTTCTATTATAAGTAAATGAGACTAATAATACGGTGAATAGTCAGGGAAGCTGGCAGCAAGCAAGTTTATTCACAACAATATAAGACACGTTCAATAAAGTTACAAGCTAGATTATATATGTTGTAGTTAAAAATTAAATTCAGGTAAAAGTAATTTTAACCTACTAGTTGAATTCTCAATTTTCTTTGTCTTGGGTTGAGAGACAAAGGAATTTAATTTTGAACTGAATTTAATTTTTAACTACAAATTATACATTGCTACATGCTATTTTACACAATCTTTTATATATAATAATTACTATGTGGAAAAATAGGCTTGGATAAACTGGTGGTCATCAAGTGGTGTGATATTCACAAGGATATAGGTATAAAATGGTCAGATCATATCCTGATAGAAAACTACAATAAAATACAACCTGATATAATTAACTCCTAAAAAAGTACATTTATGTCATGATTGGGAAAAGCATGGTGGCCTTATAGTGATCATGATCATGTGGTCCAGGTGGAAGACCCTGGCCACTTTTTGCATGTTGTTTTTTCCAAGACTTATTCATTATAATTCACCCAATAGAGAGACTGAGAATTAAGAGGGTCTCAATTCAATGGGGTGGTGGCTTTATTTTCAGCTAACAGTTAACTAAGAGTTAAAGAGTCCTAAAGACGAGATGGAATTTAAGTTTTTTGAAGCCCTGTGGTACCTTAACTTTATATTGTATGAAAACAGGCAGGTTAACAAAAGTCGGACCGGATCAACTTGGATCGCTCACCTCGGATCGACATAAAAAAATGATAAGACCTTGAGAAATCACCCTAGCCCTAATCTCTAAGCTAACCTTAGTGAAATCTGCACAAACATCAAATAGTTTTGGCTTAGAAAACCGGTTTTTGTTCGATCTGAGGTGATCCAAGGTGAGCGATCCGAGTTGATCCAGCTTTTGTGCCTGCCCGTATGAAAACCGTCATTTATGAGCACTATCTTCTTATTAGGCAAACAAAGTCTCGTCCTACCTTTTAACTATTCAATTCTAATTTATAATAAATATTATTGGAAATGAAGACCCAGTATTATTATTAATAATTTATTATTATTTATAAATTGTTGTGATGCGATTCTGTATTTATTTATAATAAAAATAAATTTTATTTTCTGATTATTACTGACTTTTGATAACTGTGAACTTGTAGTTGGATGTGAGAAGCTTACGGGTGAAATTGGCTGACTTTGGCTTGTCACGAACAGTTGAAAGAAGTGGTAATGATCTGTCTTTGTTCCATGCCCGCTGGACAGCTCCTGAAGTTTGGGATGATTACATTGATGATGAGGACTATGTAGAAGGTGGGTGACGTGATAGAAATCACTTAAATTGACTGTAGTTTAAATAATATTTGTATTCACTTTCCAAAGTTCAACAAAGTTTTATCAATTTGTAAACTCAGTCTTTAGTCAATTACAATAATCAATAGGTAAATATTACTAAATAGATATTAATAACTGTTATTAATAAGAACAGTACTTTCAAAAAGATTGTTAGTATAGCTGTTTCACTGAGCCCATCAGATAGCAATAAGGGGCTAGAGGTCCAAAGCAAACTTCATATTATGGGTCAATTTTTTGGAAACTGCTCTGTACATGTACATCTAGCATAGCTAGCATTAATGGCAAGTCTTATCTTATGCAGAAGTCATAAAGCTTAGAATACTTTTCTATTGGATAATAATTAAATATCCTGACGAGGAGTGAAAACTGATTCACTGGTAGCACAGCTCATCCAGAAAACAAAAGGCTCAAACTTGATCATGTTTTGAAAATTTTCAAAAATAAAAATGAAGCCTTGGATCCTGCTGGATCATAGCTGCTGCTGCTTATCCCCTGTTTCTGTAGCATGAAGCGGCTAGGAGTATTTCTATTCCCCCTGGACGGGATGCTAGTCCATTGCAGGTCATTCCACCACAATTTGCTGGGTTTCCCCCAACAATTTGCCGGTACCTATTTATACTCCTGGGTAGAGAGAGGCACTGTGAGAGTTGAGTGTTAAGCCCAAGAACACAACACAATGTCCCTGGCCAGGGCTCAAACCTGGACCACTCGCTCAGGGGACGAGCGCACTAACCATGAGGCTACTGCGTCTCCCCTGACAATTAGGTACCATATTTGTTACCATATAATTTGTGCATTTTATTTTCATAGTTCCATGGATGCTCTGCAGGGTTAATACAAGGTGTTTCTTCTCAAATGTTTTACAGACATGCAAATCTCTGCTGAACAAACCTAAACTCAATTAGTACACATAATTGAGAATTGTAGAAAACAGAACTTTTATAATAAGTCAAGATTCAGATAATAATCAAGCTTGTGCAAAATTTATTCAATCAATGCTTGAGTGGAGCATGCAGCTTTGAACAGGGCTTTCTTTTCTTCATCCATGAACAGAACCTGTGGAAGAAAAGCCTGAAGAAGAAGAATATACAGACCTCGAAGACGAGTTGTTCTACCTTCGAGCTGATATCTACTCATATGGCCAGGTAGTCGCTTATACATTAACAGGAAATATGCCATGGCAGGGACGGAATTCTGTCAGTGTTAAAGGAATTCAAAACAACTTGGTTCAGAAAGAAGACCGAGTGGAGATACCTGACGAACTGACGGGCAAACTGAGGGATGTTATTGTTGACTGCCGTGGGGAGAATCCTGAACTGCGTCCCACAGCAGATAAATTAGTTTTGGAATACTTCCACGGTAAGATTATGTTGTGAAGCTGACTGAACACATGTTTTAATTTCATAAGTTTGTCTGTTCTTTCCTGATCTATTTAACAATAATTATGACATGAGTGCATGCTGAATATGAGATGGTAGATAGCTCTTGTACCCAAAAGGTGCAAGTGGAACTGTTTTAGTAAAAACACCCCCTAAATATAGAAAAAGATGAAAACTAATTAAATATCAAACAAAAAAACGCCCCAAAAAATCGGATTGATGATCACCATATTTATTTGTAGAGCATGTCATAATGGCCCATTATACCATGACGGCTAAGCCAACAAAATTCTTGAATGCCATTATCTAATGATCCAGTTTTTAATAATTGCTTATACACAAAATTTAAGAAATAAAGGTCCCTGAGAATTTTCCACCCACCCATCCCTCATAGCTTTCGGAATGGTCCTTACCCTTTGAAATGTGGTTTCAGTGAAACAGAGTGTGTCTTCTTCTTGCACACCCTATTTCTAAGGATATTGAATTGAGAGGTGATTTCTTCATGCTTATGGTAGGCTGTGTTCACACTTGGTTCCCAAACACTGGTGTCTCGGCATTGGCCTAAAGTATTGTTTCATTCAAGTATGCAAGTACCATTTAGTGCCCAGGTACATATGTAGTCAAGACCTTGTACCTGGGCACAGGCAATGTACCTAGTGAATTATGGTGTGAGTTCTTGAAAAAAGGTGTGGTCACATTTAGTGCCCAGCGAGAATTGTACACAGACACCATGCACTCAAGCGTCAAGTGTGAACATATTATATACCAAATTCTTTGCAACAAAGAGAAAAGAGGGGAGAAATCATTAGGCCATTTAATTTCAAAATTTCCAAGCCTTTAAATTTTCCTCTGTTTTTGAACTCTGAGGTTCACACAATATTTCATATGGAAGTGAGTTCTATAGTAGCTGTCATCACCATGTTCATAGTCTTCCAGATCAAACCAAACTTATAAATTCCCATAAGACGGTTTTTCATGAATCTGATAATAGTGCAGGCGAAAGGCAACTCTGAAATAATGAATCAAACATCCTTGGTAGAACTAACAGACGTTTTCATTATAATGTTTTGCTGAGTTGATGAGGTGTTTCCTTTTGAAGTAACTTTCTTTGTTGATTGAGATGTATTATGAAAAGGTACAGATCTAGAGCAGGTACAAATTTATCACTTAACTGCGGTTGTTGTGGCTGTTGTAGGTGACACAAATCCTTACCAAACTGAGGCCACAAGTGCTGAGTTTTTTTCATGCGGTTTTCTCCAACACACATACATTTTTGTAGCAGAGAGCCTAGTTGATGAGGTAAGTTGACTCAGGCATTTTTTTTGTTTGTTACCTGTTACCTGTTTCCAATACAATAGCAAACTTGTTAAATTATATCACACAAAATTGTCAATAATAATAATGATAATGATAATGATAATAATTAATACTTTACTTGTAATAGTATTGTCAGCAAGGTTGTACCCCTAATGCTTCAGGGGCAGATATGTGCTTTTTAGTTGTAAAATGTCATGTACATTTGTAATATTCAAGGCTTCAAGTGGTTAATGCCTAAAAAAGTCATGCACCCAAATACAAAATAGCTACAAACATGGACAATGTCTTGGGAGAAATTTGCACTTTTGGCGCCTTTCCTCACACACAGCAGACGGGAATACAACTTCATCTACCTAGGTTCGTACCTTCCCCCCCCCCCCCAAACCCCCCATACAATGTTGAAGATTAGTACCTGCACTTTCTCTTGATTTTTAAGATTATATAGGTTGGGGGGGGGGGAAGAAATGGCTGCGCTTTCCAAACTTTAATTGCAAAACACAGATAATTCGTTAATAATTTACATATCAATTCCAAAGGACTTTTCTCCGCGATTGTTGTCCGCTACTGCAAATCTATCAAAAAGGAATATCTTAAGGGCTCTAGGTCTAAGAAAGGTCATTCTACAGTTTCGTTTTTTAACCATAAGTTGTATGCAACATTGAATAAGTTTTCAAGTTGCATTGCTGACAAAGGAAAAAAAATGCAAATGTGAAAACCCAAACGAAAACGCAGATCTGTCATGAGCCAAAAAAAGAAATTCAATTTATCAGCGCTGATACTACATAAGAAACTTTTTTTAAAGAAAAGGGGGCAATGTGGGCCGCTGTTTTGACCTAATTAGGTTCTGTCAGCACGAGTAGCTGCCAAATATAGAGCAAATGCCAAGGGTGCGAGTTAAAGGTAACGCGCGCACGTTTTTTGTGTTTGTTTCCTCTCGCACGTACCCTTGTTACACGCGTGCCCTAGATAGTCACGCCACGCGGTCGCATGCCATAAGTGGTAAGGTTGTCCACACGCTTTCATCGTGGTGTCCTATTTCAATCAACAGTCCAGTGAAGGCTTCTTCAAGACAGGCATTCGTCCACAGGGGTTTCCCCCTGAGTGTCTGTTGTGTAAGGTGGAGGTCGGCAACAAGGAGCATAACGATGTACCTAAAGAATGGGTTTACGAACAGAAGTACCGCGAGTACTATGGACACTTCAGACAGGTAAGGAGGATACAATTCGTAAAAAAAGGAGCTCAGTCATAGTATAATTTGTGTATTTTTAGTTGAATTGAAGAAAACCTGAAAATAGCAGCTTACTAAGGTAGAAAAACACCAAAGAGATAATTATAAGCCGTGAAGGAACAAGGATGGTAAAGGATGGAGAAGATTAACACGGATTACAAACGAGGAGACTTTACACTTCAAAATACGCAAACCGTGGCGTAACTCATTTAAGGAAGTCATCTGAGATTGCAAATTGTTTGGATATTTATTGTCGGATAAAATTCTCTCGTACAAAGGCAAGAGACGACTCGGAAACGGCCTACTCGTACCTTACTTACGTTTCTGCGGTACCTAACTTTAAAAACAGACGGAACTGACTATGGAAAATTGGCTACCATGTTTTATGGAAAGTTCAGTGTGTGTAAACAACTGAAGCATTTAGAAAGCTGTCGAGGGTCTTCTCATTCTCGCAAAACCAACAGACATGATACTCTACTGACAATTTTGGAAAGAACCCCAGTGACTAAAAGATGCGCAGCCTCCCTTTATGGGTGTGACTCAAATTTAGTTTTTGGTATTGAGAAGTGATATATCAATGAAGCACGACAGACCATGTTTTACGATATTTGCAAGCACTGAGAGGAGAATTGAAAAACGCATGCGCAGTGGAGTATTTTTGACGAACTTCGAGGTGTTTGGAAATTTGGTCAAACACCGTCTTGAGTGCTTGATGTATCTTCTCAATCAAACTAAAACTTAGGAGAAACTGGAGAAATGAAGTTGTGAAATCGTACGCTAAGTAAGTTCAGACCGTCACAGTCATTATTTTCTTTATTGTTTCATTATTATTTTCATTTAAACTTGTTGAATTATTAAATGGCTGTGATAATACCCAGGAAGCAACTAACCAGTACCTAACAAATACAGAACTTGTCGTTTGCGGGTTTGAAATTGAATCCCATAAATGATATTAAAACATCTCGTTTATTTTTTTGCCACCCTCCCCCCTCCAAGAAAAGGTGCACGGTTTCTGTTCACTCCGTACCGAGAGTAGCCCCTTCCCCTCGACCAAACAGCGTTAGCGCGTGTTTTTTGTTGTTGTTGTTGTTTTTAGTTTGCATTTTAATTGCGACTCACACTACTCAGCACCACTTGCATCATTGGTGCGGCTACTTATACAATTTACAATAGGAATAAAATTGTTTACCCTTTTTACAATACTGATACGTGTACAGTCCTTTTGTCTTACACTACGATTACTCAATTACACAATACTTGGACTACTTTCAGTACGATACGATTACAAATGCTACACTTAAAATATTACGACTTACACTAGTTACTCAACACTACATGTACTAATACTTACACTACTTACAATACAATACGAATGTTCGAGCGTGTTACTTAGTTTAAGTCCGCATATTTAACAATTATTCACCGAAGTGGAGGTAAATATCCACCACTTTCACCGGCACTGAGGTGAATAATTGTTTTAGTATATACCACACAAGCTGAATAACTAGCGGACCAAACATTAACTTTACTTGTCTGAGATTAACTTAAATTGAAACGGTAAGCCATTTCGTTTTTCTTCGGCTCCTCGGAGGTGAATAGTACTTGGCTAATCACCTCCGAGCTAGCCAATCAGTGTGCGCGAAAAGTACGAGCTAAGAGACTCATCAGGCCAGAGCGTGGCCCGATTTCTGAAGCATGAAACGACTACTCCCCCTGGATAAGATGCTAGTCCATCGCACGGTTACCCCCATTGAATTCTCCGGTACTCTTTTATTCACCTGCGTGGAGAGAGGCACTGTGAGATTTCAGGTGTCTTGCCCAAGAACGCAACACAATGTCGGTTCGAACCCAGACCGCCTGGTCCAAAGAGGAGCCAGCGCACACCGCGCGAGACAGTTTCGACTTTTGTTATTTAACCTTCACTTTTCTTGACTTGTTTCCATGTACAGGCAGCCATTGATAAGAAGATCG
>OMLO01004337.1_pt1 | contig 11847 bp, 3 predicted proteins | sample 1674811 | NCBI WGS metagenome assembly OMLO01 (sample SAMN06265003, study PRJEB25207) | coral metagenome | isolation source: Coral host | place: Mexico:La Bocana,Puerto Morelos, Mexico | collected 2008-11-13 | reverse complement strand
GGGGGGGGGGGGGGGGGGGGGGGGGGTGACTAGTTATCACATCTAAAAATAGGGGTTACCCAGAGAATAAGGCACAGTCCACGCTGCGCCGAAGGAATTTCAAAACGGAGGTTTGACTCTAAAATGCTTTCTGTCAGGAGCCACGTAGGTTGAATTTAAAAGCGCAACAATCACTATCGGTCATGATTTGTGTTTGATGAAAAATCGGCAGGCAAATCACATGATTATCGCGAAACCATCGTGTTCGGAAAGCTCCGTTTTCGAATTGTTTTTGGTCCACACGTAAACGAAAAGCCGGAATTTTGAAGAGCGTTTTAGAAAAGCTCCGTTTTTGTGTCGGATTTGTTTGGATGATAAGGCTAGCCGTAGAAAAAAAGATGCGTTTTCTCTAGACGGGGCCTGAACTTTAAGTTAAGTTAACTCTTTTAGTCTCCAGTTACTCTTGTACCAATAGAGTTTTACCACACTGTTTTTATTTTATCTACAGAGAGAACTAAATTGAAAGGAAACTCCGACTCGATGTCTTCTCCATCAAAACAGAACTCTTGTACAATACCTGCAAAGAAATCGGCTCTGAAAGAAACTGTAGATCTCCTTCGCATACAGGCCAAAATGCAGAGGATGAAAGTCTCCAGATCAGCAGAGGAAATAATGAACTACTGTTTGGAAAATGCTCGGGACGATTGTCTTCTTCAAGGGATTCCCGCGGGTGGAAACCCGTACAAGGAAGGGAAAAATTGCCCTGTTATGTAACCGGTCAACCTAAATAATGTAATTGTAAAAACGGTAATTTATTTCGAGCAAATAATTCTTAATTTAATTCCATCATATGTGAGCCTAACTGAAACTCATTTCATGAAGACTTTGAAACTGGCTTTATTTATACTGGTTATAGCTGATGGCTGTCAATTCGTCAAGATTTATGAAAGAGTAAACATGTTCCGTGTTTTTATCGAGTTTTAGAAACAGAAGTGAATCGGATGTCTGGAAAAAATAGAAATGATGTGGGAAGAAGAGTTGATTACTGGCAATTTTTCCACAGCTCTTTCGAGTTGTCCCCAACTTTCAACCATCACGCATGGAAAACAAGAGCGAATAACCCAATTGTTTTAGTATAAACACACCAGCTCTGTCGCTCAAAACTGTCTCTAAATCTTGTATACAGACGCTATAAAAACACAAAGAATCCACCTCCTTTGATAACAACCGCACACTGGGCCATTATCTACAATAGAATAGATGTGAGTAGCATAGCAAATCAAGCGAACGGCATTCATGATAGCACGCTAGTAGATTGAAACCAAGACTTGATAGAAGCACAAAGAAAATAACGAACATCGTAATAAGGACAACTTTTCTGTGATTCTATCGAGTTGCAGGTACACGATTTTAAACAATCAACACTTGTATTTTCTTTGGACTATCTCCTTATTAATATTAACCGTATGCGGAGACCTGACGTTCTATCTTAGACTTATCTTCCTGTGAATGCCCGAGTTATAAATTGGAATAACAATACATGTACATTCATAGCCTCACATTCATGTGAAAAATCCTTTGTTTGGAAACAAGAGTACGAGGCTAAGGATGTATCGAGTATTATTATTCAAATCTAGGCGTCATTTATGCAAAGGCTCTATGGGAAGATGACATCGTATCCAAACAGCCCCCATCTTGGATCCACCGTCGGTTAGATTTCGAATATGTCGAACTGTAGAAAGCCACCAAAATGACCTAAAAGTAATTAGCTAAAAAGCTAAACTGAAGCAAAAAGGTTTTAGCAATTTTATTTATGACTGAGTGAAATTCAAATTTTGTTAAAGGCAACAAAACAATTCCGAATTTGCCGGGAAAGCATGTCTGTCAAAATATAGTCGCACATCTTTCGCAATTCCTTGAATATTTCAGGTAGATCCACCATGTTTGGCACACTACCTCTACCACGCCTGGTCTGGGTATGGATAAAAATGAGCAACGGAGACGAAAAACAAGGATTACTCTAATAAAAAGGGGGCGTGCAAAAATTATAATGGTGGTTTTTCTCTCCGTCTCGAAAACGCTCCTCTTTCGCAGCTACTTGACTCATGTTTAAGAATATGAATATTACATAAAAATATAAATCCATAGAATTTGCAATGTCTTAAAGAAACGAAATCAATATTTTGGCCTAGATAGAAATCACCCATCGTCTCTAAAGTAGTAACATTTGAGAGGGCGATGAAAAATTAAACACCTGACCAGGTGACTTATTTTATCAAGCAGGTGCTTGGCTGTGCTACAAATTGAGGTAAGGAAGAATTTATTGTTGTTAAATTGTTTAAAATGTGAAACCAAGTGCTTTTTTTTATTTGCCTCAGGAAAATTACTTTTATCATATAGCATTACAAGTGTCAAACATTGGTGAATTGTCAAAGTTTTTCAGGTAGGTAAAATTAAGACTGCTTAGTACCTCGCGGTTGTAGAGTTGACCCATGAGTACATTCCTTTGTTTATATTTTCCGACAATACAGTCAAAGGCTTTTGAGTAGTTTGTTTACTTGAAGGATTAAATAAAAAGAGCTGCTGCTTCTAAATCTAATATATAGCAGAAGGGGAAAGATCATATTTCATCGCCCGAGGGGAAAAAAAGAACAAAGTACAATCTAAGAGAGACACTAATCAAAAACCTTTCACGGCCTCTTGTCTCACAAGAGGCGTGCAACTCCTTCCCTTATGTCCGCGAAGCTTATTCGGTTGGTTTGATTTGACTGGTGATTCATGGTTGAGAAATGCAACACGCCGTAGAAAGGTTCGGGATCAATTCAAACAAAAACGCAATATTTGACCATCATGGCAGACCACAATCTGATGATACCAGGGGGAGAGAATCAAGGGAACATCCTGGGGCGTTTTATTGAATCGATAGTAAATACGGGCGGTTGAATCTTATTGTCTACTGGAGACCACTAAAATGTTATCCTAAACAAACAGACATGCCCATTATTCTGTTAAAAGCTTAATGAAAAACCTCTCAGACTCGTATTTGATCTCTAAAACGAATCAGTGAAAATTGGCATCATCTTAGAGATTTTTTTTCAGATTTTTTTATTAATTGACACTATTTACAGACATATTTCACTATCACATACTATTACAAAAATTCATTAATCAAAGTAAGGAAAATATAATAATAACGGCTGTTGCAGTCTTGAAATGTTGATTCAATCGTTCTTTCCAGTAAACGTCGTGAAGACCATATCGAAGCTTAACTTAGTGTGGCTTTATTTTTATCCAGCAATACAGGAAAAAAAAGATTAGGAAACGTGTAGTTACAAGCATGACACTCAATTCCTCCAGCTCCCATCAAAATTTTTCATCTAAAACCAACCGACAAGAAGCGAAAGCAGAAAGCGCAACTGAAAAAAAAAATGACTTGAATACTTTCTGTTCTACCAATCTTTCTCTTTCTTTCTCTGGTATGACCAGTTTCCTTGGAAGCTAACTTTGCATACCAACTGAACTGAACAGGAGCAGAGAACTGTAAAACATTGACCAGAAAGAAACAAAGCATTTCTTAGCAGTTTCTCAACTAACCAGAAATGAATGTTTTTATCAGTTCATCATGGGTGACATCAGAATCGTCTACCTTTGTTTAAGTGCTCTTTCAGTGCTGCTGTATGGCTGTTGGATAGTTGACGCAAGGACTGTAGGTAAGATCACCTTGTGTTTGTGTCGTAAATGTTAGCAAGGGAAGAGTAGCAAATAATTTACACTACCCCTATCGCAATCCTTTCCAAATGGCTATAACAACAAAAACATCAACAAAACTTTATTTGCATCAAAATGGACAAATCATTTTTACAACGGGGACTACAAAGCACTCGGCGATTTATCAGCTCAGTTAAAATTTCAAACTATTTTTCCGTTACCCGACTGGATAAATTTTGAAAGTCTTAAATCTCAGCTATCATTTAAAAAAATCGACTCATTTCTCAGCAGACAGCTACAAAAACTTTCTTAGTTTGTACATTTACTTCATAATAAACTAATTCATCAAGATTAAAAGAGTGTCTGGATATCTGAAATTAGCATAAACTTTTACGATGTAATTACGTACTCCGTTTTCTCCTTAGTTTTGGTTTTGATTGAGAAGATATATCGAGCACTCTAAACCCTGTTTGACACATCAAAATTCGTCAAGAATACTCCGCTGCATGTCATAGTTTCAACCGCCTCTTTTTTCGACGTTTGGAAATGCGGTCCGTTCGTGTTTGATAAGTTACATCTCACACATAGTTCAAGCCGCGTACTGATTGACTCATGACTTGACAGCTTAAGTAGAATTTAAACCATGTTGTGTTTACAAACTGTTTTCGATGAACCTCGTGGTGTACTGATCTGCATAATGTACTGCAGGTCACTCGAGAAGCAATCACACCAGGCAAGACCCAGCTGTGTATCGCTACGGTGGGGTGCAGTTTCAAGAAGCATCAACAAGCGTGGGTAAGTTGATATTAAAAAATGTTGTACAAATATCAAAAATGAACCAATGGCTGCCCCTAACTGATTGCGCTTAATGTAAATGATGTCAGTGACTACAATATCACAACTCGAACCGAGCCACTTGGAAACAACCTTGTTGCCTCGCCTCCAAGCCAGTGAAAAGTCCCTGGGTACGAGGTTGACTTTGAAAAGAATCAGAATCAGAACGTTACTTGACAACTAAGGATAGCGATCTTTTCTCAAACCAATAATATTGAAGAATACGAGCGATAGATCTTTACACAACTGAAAACCCAACAAAATGTAATTAAGTGCGAACGTGACGTCATATGAAATTGACAAGATGTAAAATCAATTGAAAATTACGTCATTGCATTTAGTTACCCTCACTTTATGGTTTTTCTAATTCGACCACTTGCCTATTTACAAGTTCCTAAAACAAAATATTTGACCGCATTCTCTACAAGTACCTTTACATTCGATAGGTTATTTAATATAAGGCAATTGATGTTAGCTAATGTATGCGGCTTACTTTTAATGTTTGGCGGTCATTTTTACAGTGTATACGTTATCAGGAAATGATAATCATGCGCCTTGCGTCTTCCCATTCATTTACGACGGGATGAAATTCACGGAATGCACGTATAAGGGATGTAAGCACGACAATTGCAAGGCTTGGTGTGCAACGACCAGTAACTACGACAAAGATAAGAAATGGGGTCATTGCCAGACAGACAGTGACGTTACAGCAGATTGCATCGATCGTCACAGCCGCTGCGGAGAATGGGCACGAGACGGAGAGTGTGTCGTTAACGCTCCTTATATGTGCGAAAAGTGCCCGCGATCTTGTGGTCTATGTACTCACGGAGGAAACGGTCGAGGAGGTCCGTGCAAGTTTCCATTCTTCTACAAAGACAGATTCGTGTATGACTGTCTGCAATTCAATAAGAAGACCTGGTGTGCGACGACAACTAATTATAACAAGGACAAGAGATGGGGATACTGTTTTCCTAAGTGTGAGTTTGAACTGCTGTCTTGTTTTCTTCCCAAATTTATGTGTACAGATACATCATCTCGATGAAAGAACAGACGTTCTTTAGTGAATACCACTCGATGAGATTCTCTAAACCTCCTTTCTACAAGTAAACAGTCAACAATGCGGAGCTGGCCAAGTTAAATATCGATTGTAAAAGACGAGAGAGGGAAGTCACAGCACTTCCGATATACTGAACAATTTAGTTTTTAAGCTTTCTTAAGATTTTAAGCCGAATAATAGAACATATGTACTGTCCCCACGACAATTTATCGGGTCTGAAAACCATTCACGATTCACTGAACCCAGTGTCAATCTTCTTTTCCGTTTCCTTTCCCAGTCTATTGCCATTTTGCGCCTAGTCTTTAGGGTAAAAATTACTGCAAATATATAGCTAACGCAACGTACGATTTTCTCGCAGTGTTTAGTGATATAAAGGCGGTTAACAGGAAATTTTTTCATTGGGGAGAATGCGATGATCAACACCAAGATTGCGTAACGTGGGCGAATAAAGGAATGTGTGACGAGGAACAGGAAAAAATGCATTCTTTGTGTCCCTGGAGCTGTCATAAATGTGCGCCCGAGCTAATGGGTAAATACCTGAGTAACATACATTTACAGCCCCGAGCTTAATTTCGTAGATATCCCTATCCAAAGCACTGGAGAAATCGGCAGAACACGGAAAGAGCCTTACGTTGCTAGCGAACCAAAATCTTGTGTGCTTTATTACACACACGATTGTTCTTTTAGATTAACGACAAGAGGATTTTATATTGATATTTAGAAAATATCCAAAGCAAGCGCTGATTGGTTAAGTAAGTAGCGGCAATTGAGAAATTTAAAATCCTCAAATTGCTGGGGGTGGGGTTCTTACCCAGTTTCATTCCGGCACTTTCTCGATAAATATTTGTCAGCAACATGCATTAACTCACAGCAGACAGCTGTGCAACCGTTTTTGTTCTTTTACTCGTGTAATATTCGTAGGTTTCTCTTTCTCCAGTGACACACAAGGGGTGCAAAGATCTTAGTTCATCCTGCAAGGTTTGGGCCGAGAGGGGAGACTGCCTGGATAAACCAGTTTTCATGTACGCTTTCTGTCGCTGGACTTGCAAGCATTGCGCCAAAACGTCAAGTAAGATACCTTAACTTAACAACGCACGTTTTGTAACAATTCTTATAGATAACTGTATGAATGTGGGTGCAAATAAGAAGTTGCATTATGCTTGTAAACAGACTTTACCTTTTCACCTATTCAAGTCGTCTGTGAATCCATGAGAAGTGGCCGAGCCTGCCGAGTAAGTTGACCATATTATGAGGTACAAGACTTACCATCGATAAGAAAAACGACGCGAAAATAACATGGCTGTTAAATTTCTCTCAGTGAATGAAAATCAGTTGGAAGAATTCGACTTTGATCATCTTTTCACAGTTCCCAGGACAGGTCGTGATAGAATGCCGGAGGAATGCCGAACTTGGGTCAAAAATGGCGACTGTTACCTTCACCAAGAGTTTATGTTACAGAACTGCAGGGAGTCTTGTATGGCCGGTGGATATGTGAACGGTAAGTGTACAGTCAATAAAATATTACAAAGGGTCAGTATTACCCTCTTAATGACCAAACGGAATCATAAGTAGACTCAAGTTTTCAAGACTCAAGGGCGCTGGACTTTCAAGCCCTGCTCGGAGTTAATGCCGAGCATAGTTGGTTTGTGATGCTTTACTCCAACAGTGTCTCACACAACCAATCAATTGCAATCAACCAATATATTAATGACAGTGCGTGGGTTGAGGTTACCTTCCATGATGTTGTATTAAAAAACTTATCATGTCAGGTAACGATTTGGGAAAAATTAAATAAGTGGCCCCTCGATTAAAATGCCTCCTGAAATAAGCGCCTTCCGTCTTCTCTTAAATTTGAAATTAGCGCTCCGGGCGCTAATTCATTGATTTCGAGTTTTGGATTGCAGAGCAAGCCATGCTCCTGAAATGATATTTTTTGGCGCAACTGCAAGTCCGTTTGAACTCTTAACCTAGTCTCTGAGCCAATCTTGAGATTTCAAAACTAGCGTCTTGTTGGGACTTCAACACTTCAGGAAGCCGGGACCTCGCTTGAAGGAGGCAGAAATGTCACGGCATGTCGAGAGTCTCTTAAATCTTTTTTGAGGTCCTTATTAACCGAGCGGGGGGTCTGTATGGTAGAATCTTGACAAAAACCGAACGAAGAGATCTCAGTCCCATACAGACCGACCAAGCTCGGCTAATAAGATGTTTATCATACAGCGAAACAAAAAAAATTTCAATTCTAGCACTGGGCTAGAGAGAGGGGAGGGGCTGACTTTGATGTGGTTTAATTTCATCGAAGTATCGCATCCATTTAAAATATTGATAATTTCGTCCAGAACTGTCTCTCCCTAAGTCTCACAAATCTTCAATAGCGGCCTAATACGAATAATTCAGCTGAACAGCAATTCGCTACATATATCTAGGACCGCTCGAAAATAGTCTACCAAACCAGGCTTACTCTGATGTCATGGCAACCTTCATTCATATAATATAACTCGCGTTTTTTTGCAGGTAAAATGTGCTTGGACAGCGTAGCAGATTGTCATGATTTGGCGAGAGAAGGATACTGCAGAGAATCAACGAGTCGAGATATCATGAGAGACTACTGCAAATACAGCTGCAACTTGTGCAGATGAATGCGTTCCTAGAAGACTGGATTCCGTTAGAACTCAAATAAAAAGCTCTAGGCCTAGTTTGTTAAAAGACAATCCGGTTGATCTGTTTTCTTGATCGTCGTATTAAGAGAGGCTAATTTTGTATAATTTTTGTAGTCCAGCCTTTGCGACCCTTTGCCTTGACACACAAGATATTATCAAGCCAAAGTGTAGTCTCAGTTTCCAATTCAAAGAGCTACATACGATTGTTTCAACAGGTCACTGCACCCGTTGGCTCCAGATTATCTTAGTTTTAAATTTGAAGGATGATTGAAACGCGAAACCGTATATAACCTAAGAATTCAATGTTCCATTGTCGCGAACAAACTGTTACAAATATATCCTCAGCTATGGTGGCGCCATTCTTTGGAACAGTCTTCCTTGTAACTTTAAGGGAAGCAAAAGTCCCTTTGGTCATTCAAACACTACGCAAAGAACAGTAAGGCATGACATTCGTGGAAAGAAGCTTTTTATTTCAATATTTTATTTACATCAGTTAACAGATTTTAAGCATTTTTAAACCAAACGAATTTTTTCCGTGGATAAATAAAGACTATCTATTCATTTATTATCGCGGTCAAATGTACACATTTATAAACATTGTGCCTTTCATTTCGAGAATTTGGCTTTGTTGAGTTCCCACTGGGTATATGAGCTCAGACATTTAGACTTTTAATGTGAGCACAATTTATCGTACCAGATACTAATTATTAACCATAATTAGAATGGGCTTTGATGTAATTTGTGGGACTGAAGGAGGACAGAAGGGTATCTTCGTCTGTCTTTCCAACGTACGACACAAGGTTTGTTCTTAGTTTAGCCTAGTTTGGTTTAAATGTTCAAACGTTGTCGTTTATATAGGGGTAAATGCGCTTAGCCCCACCTAGTCAGCTCACGTCACAAGCATGCCACTGAAAGAAGTCCAGATCAGTGGACTTGAACCCGCGACCTTTCAAGCCCGGCGCCCAGCCACTCTCTACTACCCTGATTTGGTCGGAGTCAAGTGCAGCCTGTGACGTCATGAACGTCAAAATTACATGATTATTGTACAAAATCAAAAATGAAATAAACATACTGAATAAAATCAAAAGCATTCTAAATTTAAATGAACTATCTTCCCCCTCCTCCTATAACGCTCTTACCTAGTACCTCTTACCGAGTATGGTTAATCGTGATTCGCTGCAAATGCACACTAGCCCCCCTAACGCAGACTTTCTTGGGGGTTCGTCACGCGAGGGAGGAACGCGTGACGAAACTCTAAGAACGTATGCGTGGGAGGCCACAGGTGCATGTTAGAAAAACGGGCAAATATGTTTACGACCACAATAACATATTTTTAATTTGACTTTTCTCAAACTCATTATTACCTCGTCAAGTTTAAACAAAGGAAATTAAAACCGTGTCGGTGTTTGAATATTTGATCTAAATAAGCATTTTTTTCTGTGTTTGACCACATTCCAAACACTTCTAAATTAATCGAACATACTACGCAACGCGTCGAATTTCAACCCTCTCCTCGGTGCTTGAACACTCCGACATATTGAAATAAATGCTTGTTTTAGAGCAAGAACTGTTTAGTTATCCAAAACTTGAGCAATAACTCATGTTTTGACCTCATCGAGAGCATTGTCGGGCTGTTATATTTGAATGTCACGCAAAGCGCAAACGTGCTCTATTCCATACTAAGGAACCCTTTCAGGCTTGAACGTTGCAAAACGTCAAGTTATTAGAGATCTCACATCTGATGAAACTAAAACTTCAGAAGGATGGATAGTTATTTAGTTTGGAAAATTATGACATCAAACGAAAGGATTGCTTTTGTTTAAGTTTTGGTTTAACTTCAGTTTGAGATTGGCTGAGAATTTTAAGTGGTGAGTAACTGGTTTCATTTGGTTTTAATTCTTTGTTACCAATTAGGAAGAAGGTAGTGTGTGAAAAATGTAATAGTAACAAGACAGTGGTCAAAAATTTCGTTTGAAGAAAGTACTACAAGTGAAATGAAAGAGTAAGCTTTACTATATAGTTTCTTGACTACTTTCGACTCTCGTTTGAAAACCGCTCTAACCCAAAGGTTAAACATAAACCCCATCTCGCTTAAGCGGTTCTTGTTTGAGACAGTGATAAAAAATTCAACACGCTACCAGGTGACTTAGTTTATCAAGCAGGTAATGAGATGTGTTACACAGTGCAGTGAAAGGTTATTGAACTCTAGTTTGTTTGTTTGTGGTTTTGTTGTTTGTTTGCCTCGATCAGCTGGAGGTACCATATTTCTAGTATTGTACTTTTAGTTGCGAGAAACTGGCCAATTATATGGAGAGTCTATAAATTATCGTCTGAAGAGGTACGTATGAAAGGTTATTACCACTAATTCTTAGTCAAAGAGTTTTTCCATGCGTGAATTTCTTTGCTTATATGTTTCGCCAGAGGCTTTTAAGTACTGATTTTTGTACATAAGATACCACTGAAATAGTGATGACACAAGAATTGAAACTGATACTTGTAAACATAACAGTTTCAAGGTAGACGAAAGATAATCTTTTTACATCACATTTCACATTAACCTCTTGAAACCAAGTACAAGTACGACAACAAGCAAATCAGGTCAAACGGCTTCTTGTCTCAGAAGCATGTACGCAGCGTAAGATCCTTTCACTGAAGTTCGTCTTTTTATGTTGGTGGCTGTTCTAGAAAAAACCTCATTGCAAGCCTCAAGGAAAAATACTGAGGTGTCTCATTAAATCAACAGAAAATATAGGGAACCATAATATGCATGGCTGCCAAAGACATCATTAGAGCCTTTCTCGAACGGCGTCCACTGCGCCAAACAGCCAGTTTCATGAGCATTCGAGTCTCCAATATGAAATCGATATACCACTGAACTCGAGTATATTCATTTAAGGTGCAGGCCATATGTGATGTCAACTTGAGTATTTAAGAGTATTCAAGCCATGCGCACACAAAAATGTACGAATGTAGCATTCTAGACTAATAAAGTATGTACACGTGAATTACTTACGTCAAATTCGGAAAAACAGGCCGGAATCTGATAGAATCATTTGCAGATTCATTTAGAGTAAGGCGTCCTTGAATACCTCAGAACATTGTGTCCGTATATATGAGGCCTGTGCCGATCGTGTTCTGGCTAATTCGGGCCCGATTATTTACTTTTTTGTACAGTGGCAAAGGTATTTACTGGTGTTCCCCAACACTCCTTTAGTAAAGCAGTTCACTTCTCTTAATTAACCAAAAAAAATATTGTATGGGAACTTTGATAGGGCCGCCATCAAAACGCTCTCTCAAGATGGCAAGCCATGCCAAAATAAACAGCGACCTTTTATCTAGCGATATAAAAACTCGGCAGTAGGTATGAGCAAAAAAACGGCTTGATTACTTTTAGCAGTTATTAGAATACAAGTTGGCCACTAGGAAGCAGCGTATCTGACCAAGCAGACCTAGGTAATAGTTGGTTTCCACACGTGTTCTCAATTGAGGAAGCATTTCGTGAAAATACCGCTCGAGAAAATTCAATTTAACTTAATAGTTTCAGAGTAGTAAAGAATTCCAAACCAATCGTGAACTGAAACTAACAACTGTAAACCTTTTGTCAGTACCACA
>OMLO01004336.1_pt1 | contig 11848 bp, 8 predicted proteins | sample 1674811 | NCBI WGS metagenome assembly OMLO01 (sample SAMN06265003, study PRJEB25207) | coral metagenome | isolation source: Coral host | place: Mexico:La Bocana,Puerto Morelos, Mexico | collected 2008-11-13 | reverse complement strand
ACAATAATGCATAACACTCTAGACACATACACACTTTGCGGACCTATGTGTTAAGTTAGCTCAATGTGTTGGTATACTGTATTGGAAAGCCGGGAAAGCATGAAGGGCGACAGTTCAAGACTTGGCCGGGCAAACACACGATCTTTTTTCTTTGCTTTTTTCCCTCCGACTTGTTTTTTCTTTCTTTTCCCTCGAGAAGTTAATAAGTGCTTCCCATTTATAATAATTTATCATACTGCTCGATATTCATGCATTACGTTATTAAAACCCAGGAGCCCACGTTCATTTCGTAACTAGGACTAGTTTTTTTTTTTTTAACCAATTCGAATAAGAAAATGCTCACACCACATTCTGTTGACATACATAGCTGAAATTTATCTAATTATTATTTAACTATGATTCACATTTGCCGAACCATTCGACAACATTTTTCTCTTCGTCAAGTCAAGTTGTGCATTGGTCAGTGGAAATACAAACAAAAGTTTACAACCCAAGGAGTGAAAGATTGACTGACTGACTGATCGATCAATCAAGCGAGTGAATTTGTAGTCGCTCACGTAACTCCTATTTTGCATTTCTGCACAACAGTCGTAAAAAGGAGAACGTGTTTCTTTAAACAAAAGTTACATACCGTTACATTTTGAAAAATTATGTCCAAAGCAAAGCCTTGTTAGTCATTTTCACTATCTGTCCACTTCACGTTCTGTGCGACGATGCAAAAAGGAAACCAAGTTCCTCATTCTGCATAATATTATCAGGAATGGCACCATCTTCTTCCACTGCAAAATCATCAGAGTCAGAGGAGTCGTCATCGTACTCCGAGAGCTGATCGTCCCCTGGCTCCCTCAGTGTAGGCGTGCCTTCTCTTCCCTCTTGCTTTGAAAATTGAGGTTGTTCTACTCTTTCAACTGGTGCAAACTCTAGCTGTTCTCCCCGCGGACAGCAGTCTGATACATGTTAAGAGGGAGAGTACCAGCCTTATACTTGGTAGTTTCTTGTCGAATGGTGCGTTGTCTAATGCTAATGTCAACTGGCTGCCTGGCTCCACTAGCCCCTATGGTTATTCCAGGAAGCCAGTACTCTTACTCCATACCCTTTAACACCCTCTTAGTAGTTATCATTTTATGCAAGCTCAATTAAATGCCTCTCAAATCCCAGGTTTGTACAGTGCTTTTTCCTATTTCTTCTTGTATGTGCGCTTTCCCTCGTAAACATTTGGTTTAGTTCTTCCTTAGCTCACTTTAGTTTGCATGCTCGTTTTTTTGTTTGTTACAATAAATTATTATTAAGTAATGTTTTTGTCATGTGGGCTTGTGTCACTAACATTGGGATTCTGAAGAACTTTTCATTGTTCCCTTTAGTTCATAGCTTGTTCTTGGTTTGTCATGCTCAGGATGCTGTTGTTATCCATGCTTTGCCTCACAAGCATGAAGTTTATGTAGTGCTTTTCTGTCAGTTACCTTAAGTTTCCATGCTATATTTTACTTTGTACTCTCCAGTGTGCTTTGCCTTATAAGTGTCAGGTTTATGCAGTATGTACTATTCCCTTTGGACCTGTAATTTTTGCACGCTTTTTTTCTCCTTGTTTTGCTTTCAGTTCACACACCGATGTTCTTGAAGCATATATGCAATCAACTTGGAATCATATATATGTTAATATGCATAAGTAGTTGCAGCTTTTCCCTTCTTGTTGTGGTAGCCTGAAAAGGTGTCTAATGACCTACTCACTAGTCAAATTAATGTTTCTTCCAAGCCTTTAAGTTGTTTCTTGTTTAGCATTTGTCTTTATCCCCAGTTAATGCAACTATTCCACTTTTCACATAAAGAGTAGAACAACCAGGTAAAAGGTAATACAACAAATTATGCAAACAAAAATATGATGCAATTGAGGGGGAACACAGCCCTGTGGCAGGTTTGACATGACTTCATGATTGGTGCACAAACTAGAAGCCTCACTTATTCACACATTGGCAGAGCCTTTCTTATCTTCCCAGCACAGCACAGGCTGGATGTGATAAGATAAGGGCTAGGATATACATGTGAGATGGCAAGACACAAGAAATCCCAAAGCTATGCAGACTTAACCTAACCACAAGCAGTGACACTAGTTTATTGGCAAATAATAAATAAAAGCCCTTCTCCAAGGAAGGGAAGGTTGAAATTATAAAGCTAAATTGTTACAAACTTTGTACTCTTGAACATACATACATAATTTATCTGATAACCCAGGTCGGATAAAAAGGCAACTTAAAAGCTGATGTGGACCTGCACCTAAAATAAAATGTGCAAGCTGCCAAGATAATGCCCTGTGACAGTGTATTAAGATTTGTGTGCATGTAGCAAGATAGCATCTCAAAGTTTGACCAATAGGTACAGCTGTACTATGAACTAAATAGACGCAATGTGGTGAGCTTGTACATCTAGGATCCCCTTAATAGTAGTTTCTGTTAACTTTGGGATCCCACCAACTCGTCTCAGAGGTTTCGTTGTTCCCTATTACTGAAAATTTCAATGAAACCCCTGTTGTCTTCTGGCATCAGCTGTGACTTTGTCAGGATAATTCCAATGCCTTTAAGATTCCAATGCCTCTAAGATCATGAGAAAGAAGGCTACATGTACTTTAAGACATTTCTGGGGATTACAGGGGAATTCTCATACATGTAGCAAGATTATCTCAAAGTTTGACCAGTAGGGAACAGCTGTACTATGGACTAAATAGACGCAATGTGGCGAGCTTGTACATCTAGGATCCCCTTAATAGTAGTTTCTGTTAACTTTGGGATCCCACCAACTTGTCTCAGGGGTTTCATTATTTCCTTTTACTGAAAATTTCAGTGAAACCTCTGTGATCTTCTGGAATCAGCTGTGACTTTGTCAGGATAATTCCAATGCCTTCAAGATCACATCAAAGAAGTTGTTTAAAACATTTCTGGGGATTACAGACACAAAACAACACCTGTTGTGCTGTTGCCATGACAACAATTCTGCCGCTGGTCCTGTCTTAATTAAAACAACAATTCCCAGTTTTTGTCTTAACCAAGGACCATCTACTCCAGTCAATCTAATGGTGAGAGTTAAAAACCTTGGCAAGTCAGAATTTTGGGGAAACAAAAGTGTTGGATTATAAATTTATTATTAAACATTTTAGTGTGTAGTATCGCTGTAAATTTTTACTCATTTGTATTTTGACTCATAAAAATATACAGTGATACTACACACTAAAACATCTAATAAGATATATGTATTGGATGATTTCATGTGTATTTCTAGTTAGAACACATCTTGAAAACTGTTCAAAAACCAAATAAATAAAATTTGCAAGATGGACAACGTTTTCAAAGAAAGATGTGTCTGATAATCTTAAGGGCAAGATGTGTAGTTTGTAGTTGAGCTAGTGGAGCAACTTCAGAATGCAGGGCTACTTTGGACCACCTGTGTTACATGTGTCAAAAGCTTTTGAAGAACAAAGCATAACACAATAGGCACTATAATTGTGATTCAATAAGATGTAAGTGGCCCTACATTCTGTACTTCAGCCTTCTATCCTTTACTTGCCCAACACACATGTAAAGTTTTTTGAGAAATTTTTTCCGCAACAATTTAGATTACATAGTGAATTCTATAAGGGATTAAATCACTGTTGCAGTACTGTAATAGCTTTATTATTTATCATGTCAGTAAGAAATGCGCGCTTTTGGTGCTAGTGAGAATGACTTTTAGGCTATAGCTAGTACATCAACTTCCCTAAAAGACAAACCCAAAATTGGTTTTCTTTGCACCCTTGAACAGACAAATTTAAAGATTTGGAAAAAAGAGGAAAGACAAAGAAAAACACAAGAACCTATAACTTGTATAACTTCTACTGAGTGTAAACAGTAACTAGTTCCTTAATACCTTCCCAACAGTTTTTCCAATTCGTCAGCCACAGGAGCTAGAGAATATTTTTCTACTACTTTGCCATCTGGACGTCCCAAGTGACTCATTAACACCACACTCTTGGCATCATGATCCAAACAGTATTGAATACTTGGCAAGGCAGCAACAATCCTTCCCACAGAAGAAAGAAATATGAAAATCAAATAAATTTTAAAACAATGTCAAAACAGGGCCAATTCAGTTTTCAAAAGTGCTGCACAGAATTGGGAAAAAATATTGCCATGAAACTAGAAATATATAGGCCATTGTAAGAACATTTGAATGTTCCCTGCAGAATTTGAATGAAAACAGGAAAGAAATGGGATGACATAGTACTGCAGCTCAAACAAAATTGAGTGATCAACAGGGGACTCAAAACGTACATCTAGGGCAAGTCATGATGGCTAGTTATGATTAAATGCAAACCAAATACCAAGATCACGAATCAGGCCTTGAGATGAAACCCACAGGGGAAGTGGTAGAGAGGGAGCTACATGTAGGCCAAGGAATAGGAGGCAACAGTATATGGAGGGGGAGATGAGGGGGGCAGGCTTCAACATTAAAAAGGTTGACAGTTGGCGATATACATGGGACATAGTGTAAATAGAAGCAAACTTAACTGCTTTAATACAACAAATGGCGAGAGAAACATGTTATATCAGCTTTTGGACCTGCCTTTTGCAGCAAATCATGTATGAACATTTCAAAATTATCACATCTGTGTCTATTTTAACTCAAGGTCAAGACTTGTGGTGCAATAATGTTAAAATATATGTCTAACCTGTAAGTTGAAATTTGAAGATGGAAGGTCAAATATTTGCATTTTTAATGTACATGTACTTTCCAAAGCTCTTGCATTGCACAAAATCATGTGCCCAAAGAAGTTTTGCATGAATCTGTAGACCATCTTTCCACAAATCAACCACCAGAAGCTTAATCCATTTGAAGATTTTGCAAATGGTGAAAATTCATTATAGTCACGAAGTACTTTCAAGTGAATGAAATACATATCTTTCAAATTTAATTATTTTGTACCCAGAAAGACAATGCAACATTCCCCAAAATCAACCCAGTGCACATTTGAACATTGTACAAGAGTATTTGTTTTAAAGATGGATGAATAATGTGGCTTTGCATGCTGGGCTCTCGAACTTGTTTAATACAATGGTGCGTCAAATCATAAAAAAATAGGCACAATCAAATTTCAACCCTTGCTGCAAAATTAAGAATTTGTCTGATTTTTAAAGGCAGGCACTCTTAATGCATAGCAAATAGAAAAATAATGATTAATGCTGCACTAGCTAGTATTCAGCAAAATGATACTGGTAAAGTGTACTTTTGAGGAGTTTTTCTGGTTGGCTTGTTTTGTATAGACAAGGGAATGTCATTCCAATAATAGCATCCAATTACAGTTACCGGTAGGCAAAATTTTTTCTTATATTTATTTTTATGTTTAAGGTTTGTAAGGATGCACTTCAAGTTGTTCAGATAGCAGGGACAAGTTAAAATTTGACGACTTGTCTACATGTATTTAGTATTAATAAAACAATTGATCGGGAAGCTTAATGAGGCCAACGTTAACATAATGAGGAGTAATATGATCATGAAGTAGCACGTTATTGATGATTCTAATCTAACAACTTTGTTTTGTAGTATTACAAACTGTGATACTGAAGCTTCATTACCCCACAGAACAAAACCATAAGTTAGATAGAGATACCCCAGTGTGTTATAGACACTTATTAGGGAATGACCTGTTACATATGGTTTAAGTTTTCTGATGTTTTACTTTTGCTAATTTTACTACAAATCTGTTCAGTATGATCATGCCAAGACAAAGAGCAGTCAATAATAAGTTCTACATATTTGACAGTGAAAGAGCATTCTAGGTACAAATCTGCTTTAAGAGGCGAATATAAATTATATTTACCGATTTTTTATCAGGTTGAAAAACCAAGTTATCCATGCAATGATGCAATTCATTTGAGCCCATGATGCCATCAATAAATCAGTTCTTGACCATGAGCTATTGAATAAATCATCACACGATTTATAAACGTGTATAGTTGGAGGAATTTGTGAGTCACTGATTTTTGGTGGTGGCATGACCATTTCATTGAGTCAAAAAGCTTAACCTTTAAACAAGAACATTTTAAGAGGAGTTTTGTCCATTGCACAGGCATTCCTAGCATCTGCCATCAGCCGCAAGCATGTTCCAAAACTTAAGGGTAAGTGATTATAAAATAATGAAACCGCGCAGTAAAATTCCTTGACTGTCACAATGCAGGTTGTAATGTCACAGCGTTTACCCAGGCTTTGTAATACACTCACTATCAAGATATTCTTTATAAGCATACTGAACTTGCTAAAAAAAATAAACAGGACATTTTAACACACGAGTTATGTTTGGCTGAGTATCTTCTTTATAGTATACTATACCAGCGCAAAAGAAATACAACGAAGCTTTCAGCACACACACATCCCAGTTAGACTGGGAAAAGATATATCTACTGCCTTCAAAACAACACTGGATACTAAATTAAGAGAATTCCAATGTAAAATATTAAACAGGATCTTGTACACAAATGACATGCTGTTTACCAGTAAGTTTAAAAAAGTAAATTCTCTTCTTTTTCCACTGCACAAAAGTGTGTATGTTTTGGGATGATTTAAAGGTCCCACTTAATTCTTTACATATAACTGTTAGGTTTGATATCAAGGAAGTTCTATTTGGCATTTTAGATACAGATAATACAAACATTCCAGTCAATGACATCCTTCTTGAAAGTAAATATTTCATTTATCGATGCAAGTTATGGTAAATAAGGGCTCTTTATGTATAAGACTGCTAGTTGATAGATTCAAAAAGACGTTTCAAACCGAATGTTTTATCGTGAAAAAAACAACAACAAAATGCATTTTCATAATAGGAAATGGAAACCCCTACTCCCTTAAATACCATAGTAGCTGTTATCCAAACCTTGTTCTTCTAAGATTCTCAAAATTACTTTATTTTAAGTTCAAGTTTAAGTTTTAAGTTGAATAAGTTATGTAATCCTTGTAATGTAATGCAGTGTACTTTGTAAGTAAGGTAATTGTATCTTCTCTATCCAGTTGCTTGTTATTTGCCTCATCTTCAAAGTTCTGTTTGCGACAATTTTTGATTCTTTCAACATCTAAATTGTTCATCTCAGCATCATACAGTGTACATGTAGTTTGCTTTTTTTAAGTCAGTAGTCTTGGGGTTTTGTCAGTATTTTGGTAGTTTGAACTCTGTATATAGCTCATTTGTTATCTCATGAGAATGAGCCTGAACTTTGCTTATTTGGAAAACTTTCAAGCAAGATAATTCATGCATTGACCTCTTCTGAATATGATCAACATCTTTGTACATGTACACTCTATGTGAAACTATAAGACGAGATTCTTTCTAAGAATTTCTTCATAGAACACAGCATTCTGTATCTACATGTATTACAATGTTCACAAAGATCACACCGTAAAGTAACCTGTCACATTCTCATCCCTACAAAACGGCTGCATTTTACTGCTTGGGCTTTCCAATGGAAGCCATGAAGTAATTAGTTCATGCAAAAGCTGTTCATTGATTGGGCAATTCCAGAAAATATCCATACACAACGACGGACGGCTTCAATATTTTAACCCCCCTTGCCTTCGGAAATTCCAAAATGCATTACCTCCCATACCCTCAGAATTCCATAATCAATAAGCCCCCTTCCCCCTCCGAATTTCCCTTTTTTTTGTCAAATCCTTTGGAATAACCACATGAGTTCACAAATGTACCCAACTGGGGTCATTTTACGTCAATTGGTTTCACATCACCCCACTTTTGTTCTAGAAGGAGTCGTATTAATTGACTCCAGAAATTCTGGGGAAAAAAATTGGAAAAACAAACTATTTCTGCTTACCCTTGTGCAACAGCTACAACCAACAGAAATTTTACATTGCTCCAAACTGTTACAGAACATTACAATAAAAACATTGTGTGATGTAAGTTCGTACACTTGGAAGATATTACAATCAATTGATCATTTTGGCTGTCATCATCACTGTCGTGTCGTTCGGTCATGCTTCATTTATGAACTGGTAACGTCCACAAAATTAGCATTTTTAGGCCTTCAGAATTCCAGATGTAAGTACTCCCCCATGCCTTCAGAATTCCAGTTCAAAGGACCCCCTTGCCCTCGGAATTCCAGTTAAAAAAAAAACCCCTTGCCTTCGGAATTCCAAAAAGCCGCGCTCCGTCGTGGTGTATGGATATATTCTGGAATTGCCCATTTATGGGCCCAGTAATGTGTAAAACACATGCCAATACAAACTGGCAAAATGGCCTAAGTTGAGGGGACAGCATTTGAATCCCATTGAGGACTAAGGCTTTGCCCCACTTCGGTGGTGAAAAGCTAATCCAAACAATTTAATTTAATTAGGAAGTTGGTAAATTAAAATATTAACGCACCTCTTTGATGTTTGACACAAAGGAAAATCCAAGTAAAGGGTAAGGTGCTCACTATGTTTGGTCTTAAATGTTACTGTTAGATGTGCATAAATCCATAATGTACATGTAGTTGTCCAGGGGTTTCATTTCAGGACCGGGTACTGGGCTGTAGCTCAAAACACTTTAAACCACGTACTACTTTAAAATGTAATTTCTGACGTTTGAGAGACATGGGAACGAATTAGTCAGAAATTAACTGACGGCACATTGAAGAAGTAGTTTCGGATTATTTAAGCGTTTTGTGGGAAAATTAAGTCATTCTAGGTCGGTCAGTCTTACGTTTGACCACTTTCTTTCTCCTTAATGTAATTTTGTTTTATTACTCGCTGTAAAATATCACTGCTTTTATTGAGTCTTCTGTATAATAAGTAGTAATTATGTAAGTAGTGTAACTAGGTTTATTTTAGTTACCCTTTCCTCGGGGTATAGTGCTGCTACATTAGATGATGAGGAATACGTTTCACATATTTTTTGGCCACTTCTAAAGAAACTTGAAAAAAGTGCAAGGACGAAACACACGTAAGGCTAGCCATGATTATCGACTTCTATAGAGGGGTTTTTAGTGGTTTTTCGTATCTCAGTGGCGTAGTACAGGCTATTTTTGTAGAACCCTTCAGTTTCAGTGAATACTGGCAGTACATTGCAGCAGAGTTGGTAGTGCATATTGCAGTAGGATACGGGTTCTACAAGACTGGCTGACTCATTCTAAATAAACTTTCACATTGAATACTCGCACGAGTGTGGTGAGAATGTTATCTTGTTCAGATTTTAGAATACCTTTACACGCAGTTTTTATCATTGTTATAACCAGAATTATTTTAGTTGCCCCCGACCTTCGTGATAACACTTTCATTGCACAGCACAATTCAATCCTGTAAACTAATTCCCGTTTTTCGATTGAAAGTTTTCGGTATGGTAATATTTTTTGTTTTTGCTTTATGATGGGGGAAAAGGAGAGAAACTCAGTCCCTTCATCATCGCGGAAGCTACAATCTGCAAAAACACCTGGAGAACGTTTAAAGAATCTTTTTCCATGTTCTGCTCATCACAGCCCCTGACTAGTTCCCATTACCGTTAAATGACGATTATCTATGCATCTAACCGTTGCCAGTCGTGGAGGGCGCGCGTTGACTGTAGACAGAATGAGTGAAACTCCGCAGGGAGGCAGAGGAGATTAATTAAAGAGGATTAAGATGGAGTCACTCATGTTGAAAGGAACAGCAAGATGACCGGTGTTTGTTTCGGGATTCTGACATCGAGCAGTTTCGTTACCGACTCATTTGGGAGCATTTTGTTTGTCCCCATTTTAAGGCCTATTGAAATCGTTGGAAATCTGCCCTTTTCAATACAATTCGAGGAAAACACGGCCCAACAGAAGTAATAAACCACTGTAGACAAGCCATCTGGGAGCAAAGGATCTGCCCGAAACAACAACAGCTTCGATACCAAACAACAGCAACAAACCTGTGAAAATCGACGAGTGTTGCTAGCCTTAGTTATAATCCATCAAATCGTTTCTATTTTTGTGTATATTTTCTAGCCAATGAAAGTTATCTTTGGTTACAAATTCCTACGTTCTGCCTAAACCATTAGGATACATTAGTTCCGCTCAATCTATTACTAAAAAAACATTTAATGGAATATACCTAAGAAAGTAAAAGAGTAAAATCAGACTTTCAGGTGATCACACAAGTCTTACATTGTGAAGTATCTTTATTAGATCATGACTATTAACAAGTGCAATAACATTTAATTTAAAATATACTATCATTTGCAATAACTAGAAGAAATTATGAATAAGTGAAGCAGCTGCGGTAACAAATTATACTAGGTTGTCAGTGCACAACTTTCACAGGGGTGGTGTGGATTGTTTGTACGGTGGGACCACGTGACGTTCTGGTGCCTGTTGCCCGAGTAGGCGGTGCACGCTGACCATAGGGATGACGACTTGGGGGCGCTCCTGAAGTGGCTTGGTCGGAGGAATGTTTCTGTATAAGAACCGAACTTACAGGTCCCTGGGTACCTACAAGACCTAACGAACAGCAATACATGTCATGCCACGAAAGAACAGTCAAGCTATAGAAAACGACCACATCGAGAATTCAAATAAGTGTTCGTTACATGTAGGAATGGTCGCCTACGAGAGCGGTCGCAATGACAGCTTTGACGTATTTCGTATTGAGTCTTGGCGAACAGAGAACGTTTAATCGGAGATTCTGAATTTTATATCCCTATTCCCAATACCTCCCTAACCTCACTCCACGCATTCACTCTCTTCATATCCTCGCAGACCCGCAGGTAATGTGCACAAAACTCAATGAAGAACAGGGCAAAAATTGTAAACAATAAACCAATAATGAGGAGTAATGGACATACTGTACCTGCACCTCCCTTTTGTCCTTGGATATCTGGCCGACAAACAGCTTTCACTGTAACAGATTTTCCCGCCTGGCCTGGTTTATCAGCTGGAGGCCTATGCCTGGTAGGACCGTAACCAAACTGCGTTTGCGTGACAGTTGGACCAGATGTCGTTACAGTAGGAAGTGGAGGTTGATGACGTGGTATGTCTTCTGCATCTAAGCAATGTTAACAATAACAGTTACTGAATTATACCCTTGTATGATAACGAGAGAGTAAAGCCGCTTCGCTGACGAACGTGTAAAATTATCTTAATCAGTTATGGGACTCGCTCTCTGCTTTGCTCTAACATCAAGAATAAAAAACTAATGCCTCCCCTTTTAAGTCTTGTCAAATTTGGTTTTTATGAGTATTTCAGAGAATTGCTATCCATTGTAATAACAGATGCAATGAGCCAGATTACTTATATGCTGAGATCGTACCTTTGTCGTTTACTGCAGTAGCAGCAGGCGGAGGTCTTCGTCCACCCTCTTCTCCTTCCCTGAACATGCTCATGGCTTCAAGGTTCAGAGCACATACTCCACGCATGAAAGCTTTTTTCATGGTTTCTTCATAACGCTCCCTCTCGGCATGAAGGTGAGCAATTTCTGTGCGGGCCATCTCAAGTTCACGGTTGGCCTGCAAATACATGATTGCACACCTAAATTTCTGATAAATTGAAGTGAAAATACAGTTATCGAGGACACGACTCTGTCCTGAGGAGAAACCCCAGATCAGTAGGCCAACAAAAGAAAGAAAAGATGAGAAATGCGTAACTTACTACAGATTTAGGTATACACGAAATCACTGGTGAAAATCGGCATAACGTCCACACTCGTGAATTCCGAGCAGGGCAATGTAGTAATTATAAAAACTCACTTGAATGCCCACAATGATGATCATTTGTCACGATCATGCTTAATTTTAAACGACGTTAAACGACTTAGCCTGCAGTGCAGGCGTTATTTCGGAGCGGAATACGGAACGCTAGATAAATCGCTTCGACGCCGCCATCTTGGA
>OMLO01004335.1_pt1 | contig 11849 bp, 9 predicted proteins | sample 1674811 | NCBI WGS metagenome assembly OMLO01 (sample SAMN06265003, study PRJEB25207) | coral metagenome | isolation source: Coral host | place: Mexico:La Bocana,Puerto Morelos, Mexico | collected 2008-11-13 | reverse complement strand
GTCAGTGAGGCTAAAAATATTGAAAGAAATGGAACAAGTAAGGCACAGAGACGAAAAGACACAACTACAGAAGCGCGGGATGAAAGCGACGAAGGTAGATTGGAAACGGCAAACGAAATTTCCGTTAGAAGTAAAGAAATGAGTGGAACTGACGGCAGCTACTCTTCGGTTGAGGCAACGAACGGGGGTTTGGATAACAGTGTTGAAATTCAAGATGAGAGACTTGTCCATAGGGAAAGAAAAGGGGAAGAAGAAGAAGAAGATGTGCATTCGAGTGACAGCGAAAGGTCGTTGTCTCCAACAAGAGAGAGCTTCTTATTACCTTGGAATTCAACTGATTGTCCTATTGAACAAAGCTTTCCGAAGAATTGCAAAGATGGCGCAAAGTCTAGAAGAAAAAGTTTGCCATTTCTGTCGATGTTTAGCGAAAAACACGAACTAAAAAAGAGTCGAACACGGTATCGATCAAAGAGTGACTGCAGTACACTCGTCCATATGCCTGCTGGAAGTGGACAAGGCTGTGCGAGGTCTGATGTTGACTTTGTAAAGGAGAAGTCGAATCCCTGGCTACAGGAAAATTTGTCGTATTTGAACAGAATTTCACCCATAGATCCAGAAATGATCGAGAACAATTATTAATGCGATTTATTCTTTTTTTCTACGGGTAAGGGACAATTTAAGTTAACACACCTGTAACTAAACTGTATATTCACTGTCCTATGTAGCAAAAATATTCTGAATCAAGTAGTTGCAAACAATTGTAACAATTGTTCTAGTATAAATTTGAATATTTCTGGCTTAACTGACCGCCTGTAGGCTTGGCACTCCCAAAGAGAATAATTCTTAATCTTGATTTGAAACATAGAAGAGACAAATTGCTCGTTTTTTTAATTTTAAAATAAACGTCGATAAATATATTCACCTCAGAAGACTTCATATGACGTAGGGCTTTGAAAAACCCTCTAAAAGAGAGTGCGGATAAACATATTTTTACTGTTCCAATAGTGATACTCGCCTTCCATTGTATTGAGACGTAATTTGCTACGAATGTTAGTTTTAAAATCTATTAGCCCATGAGTGGTTGTGTTTGCTGTCCGACGCGTCAAGTTGTCGTATTCCGTAACCTCGGCAACAGCGGTCAAGTCGGCTTGTTTCGATGCCTGATGCAAGAACTTCGGCGGGGAAAAGCGGGTTTCAAATGCATAAAATATTGACATGAAGATATAGGCTATTCTGAAAGATCAGAACGGCTACGATCGATACACCGAGCTGGAATAAAGCGCCTTCGAACTTTGAGCAGAACAAAGGCCTGACGTTTTTTGTTTTTTGTTTTTTATCGTGTATAAACAAAGTTATCTATTCTATTCCATTTTACAAACTAATTTTCATGTCTTGTCTCGAAAAGGCAGACAAAAAGCAAACTCGTAATTTGGAAAATGACTTTCTTCGTTTTAAGAGTAAATAAGTTGACCGGAATCAACAGTATATCTTATGCTCTCTTGATTCCCATAAAACGCCGTATGTATGCTGTTCTGACGTGTTTAATTTAGGTTATCCAAATACTAATGTAATTCAAATGCAGAGTTCTTTACTATCATGAATCGGTTGCTTTTCTCAATAGTAAAAAAAAGTGATTAAGTCACCATATAACACTCTCTTACACTTATTGACCGACATCGCCCTCGGGCGTTTAAATTCAAGCTGGTTAATCTGTGAGTTCGTAATATACCTGTAGAAGGTGAAAGATGCAAATGAATATATAAAAGTCATACATTTGAACTGCGGAGAAAGATATGAATTTTTTGTGATTGATCATCGTAGTGACACACACAACATAAGTAGTTGTGAAATTAAAGCCTGAAAAAAATTCAGGCCTGAATTACTGCTTGTATAACTGCGATGATCAACCATAAAAAAATCATATCTTTCTCCGCAGTTCAAATATATGACTTTCCTATAATCATTTGCATCTTCCACATTCTATGGGTATATTACGAACTCACAGATTAACCAGCTCCCAGATGGCTTGATAGCTCAGTCGGTAGAGCACTGCACCGGTATCACAGAGGTCATGGATTCGAATCCCGTTCAGGCCTCAATATTTTTAGGCTTTAATTTCACAACTGCTTACGTTGTGTGTGTAACTGCGATGATCCGTCAATGATAAAAAAAATTCACATCTTTCTCCGGCACTGCATCCCAAGGCTTACTTTGCTCTTCTTGTAGCCGTGATCAAAATGCCAATTTCCCTTTCGATGGAGACCTCAACAATTGCAACTTGTGTCTTCCGCATTTTCAGTAACTCTGAATACCTCAGTAAACGTCTTGTGTTGTGTTCTTGGGCAAAACACTCAACTCTCACAGTGCCTCTCTCCACCCAGGTGTATAAATGGGTACCGGCAAATTTAATGCTGGGGGTAACCCAGCGATGGACTAGCATCCCATCCAGGGGGGAGTAGCAATATTCCTAGTCGCTTAATGCTACAGAAACCAGGATAAGCTCCGACTTTACCTTGACCATAGATAATGGAGTCGGAAATGGTTAAGAGGCCTGGTAAACCTCAAAAAAGCAATTATGTTGGAAGGTCCTTGACCTGTACATCATAATCGCAATGCTCCTATTGGCTGGTTGCATGAGCAAACATAGAAACTGTCGTATTTTGCGAGGTGTTGTGCAGGGTCAACCCCCAAAATAACCAACAAAAAACATAAAACAAAGATCTCTACCAGGTTTGATAACCATTTTCCTCTATTACCTTTGCCTTGCCGAGATACAATATCTCTAGATTGATCTTGTGCCTCCGTTTCAAAACGAGTCCTCATGTAAAACCACTTCATGTGAAAATGAATATAATATACAACATGCACGAAGACTCGTTTTGACAGAGAGGCAAAAGGCAACTCAGAAACGGTGTATTAAGATAAAACGTTGCGATCCCATCTAAATAGATACGTTTGACAAATTCAATAAACTGAATTAATTTAATATCATTGTTTAAAAAATTCTGGTTCCAATACGGCGTATTTGCAAAAAAAACAGAAAATCTACAGTGTTATTATCTTGAAAGTACAACAACGGCGTTTTTATATGAAATGATCTATATTTTAAAAATATGTATACTCTACATGAAAATCATTACAAAATCTATTTTTCTCCATCTTCAAAATTATTTTTTGGCACTACTTTCTAACAGTAAAACTGACCAGTCACGCAGCTGCTGTGTAGCTGGTGTCACGCAAATGTCGTTATTAGAAGATAACGTTACTGTCTAACGTGACATCATGGGCCAACATGAGTACGGGTTTTAACGTCATTTTCGGGATTCGTATTCTTATCAAGCATACGAAGAGGAGCCACTGCGTGACAGCTTGGCCGTGAATAGAATTTTGAATATCATCACGAGCGAAATTGTGGGAGTTTTGTATCTCTCTCTGCGCCCGCCCGATCGTTTGGGGAGGCACGCGGACCCGAGAGAGCGGTGGATATCGAGCCTAGGAAGATCAATCGTGTGTTGTATAACTAACCAACATTTGTGCCACGCTCTCGGCTCAATGATCTTTAATAACTAGGCTCACGTACGTTTTTCCCGCGTTTTTCACCGGCTACACGGTTTCCCGCGATTGCTACGTGCCACATGCAGTTTTCTGCGGTTTTCCCGCGTTTTTTTTTCAAGCCGGTTCCAGGTCCGGATTGGTTATCTCATTACTGGTGCGTGATCTACTTTGCCTGAACTTTCAGATAAAGACAGCCAGTAGAAATACACTCTTTAACAATTGAATTGCATCAACTACAAAATTCCCGATTCTAATCAGTCGTTCGATTTTCAGTGCGAACTCTAACGGGTTCATAACTTTATAACTGACAGAGCAAACAGTGCACCTAAATATTTTTACGATTAACTCGCAATAAAAATGTGGCGCAAAGTTAAGAGGCGTTGGAAATTTCAAAAAGCTAAGCGCAAAGTGGATCTCTGAATAATGTTAGGCTATAAGCCGACTTGTTTGTATAAACACTAATTATTAATAACTAAATGTATTTATAATTATTTATAGTTGTTCGTAGCGGCAAACAAATCTGTCAGGGTGGGGCACACTGTACCATTCGTCACGCATCTTTGTACTTAGAAAATAGCCATTGCTGCGAATCTCGTCCGTCACAAGGGTTCATTACAGCATACTGGGTGCCTTCTGCTCCTCGATCCAAGCATTGACCTGTACTTGAATGCTTTATGATTCCCTGATAGTGGAGAGAAAAGCTAGGTTTAGAAAGAAGCACGAATAATTTACGTTCAGGTTCTGAATTACTGCATCCTTGTCTCCTTCTTGTCGCCCAAATTCGTTCTGCAAGTCGACGAGATTTCTTGCTCAGGCGCGGTGGCCTGATGGTTAAAGCGTTGGACTCCGGAATGAGCGGTTTGGGTACATTGCGCTGTGTTCTTAGGCGAGATAGAAATACTCCTAGTCAATTCATGCTACAGAAACCAGAATTACTTTAGCCTGTATGGATCACTGGCCTGAAGCAGATTTTTGCCTCACCGGTACATGATAGTTCCGAGCTCGGTCAGAAGTGTTAGCACCGTTTGCCTAGCGAACGAGCAGAGCAGAAACTCCCGTTGACTCTTAAAGTAGTACTATGACGAAAATCATATCTTTCCTATCTAGGCCACTTTAAAACATAAAAAAGTAGTCTTATACGAGAAGAAAGTGCTGTTTACTATTTTTAAAAATGTCTTTTCTTTTGGGAGATATTCGAGTTTTTAAAATATGCAAATTAGCCAATTAATGACATCATATCTCAACCAAATTATTGATCAAAAGTAATGAAAACAGATATCTCAGCCAAACAAATTTGAGTAAAGGAGACGCAGTAAGCGCGTGTAAAAAGACAGCGCCAGTCAGAACTCGTCTTATCTCTCAACCACTCGTTAGAATTCCACCGCAGAAGAAGAATAAGAACAAGAACACTGCCGTGTGCAAACTCACTTTTTTCTTGTCGTGTTCCCATTTCTGATTGCCGCCCATTCCGTGGCATTTAAGAATCTCCACAGGAGCACCAGCATAAGACTTGGACACATCCAGACAGTTTTCTTCTTCGAAAATCAACTCGCCCCTTGAGCTCAGAATCAGCATCTACGAACGAAGAAGTAGTGGGATCAAATAAATCACAACGAGAACATTAGAAGCAGTGTCGGTCAGACGTACTAAAACTTTATCAACTAAAACAGATTGAAATTCAAAAGAGCAAATGTCTTGGTAGAGACAAAGGGGGAGGAGAAGGGAGGGGGTTGAGTTTATCAGAAAGTCCTTTCAAGTGCAATCTGCAATCAATCTGGTTGACCAAGTAAACGCAAAAAGCAGGAACCATAGTTTGGTCTCCTGGTTAATACGAGATTCTGTAGAGCGCCACAGAAAGCAGCAAGGAGTTTTTGCATAAGTTACTATTGGACACAATCTCAGTAATATATCCATACGATCGACAAAACTCATCGCAGCTAAAGCAGAGAAGTTCCATAATCTACACATCAAATTCTCTTTCTCCGTTGCCACAAGAAAGGCATGAAAATGCTAATGATCTTCAAAAGGAGAATTTGCACTTTGACTTCATGTACAAACCTGATTTCCCCCTTGTCCGTGACAAACATATACTCCCATCCGTGCTGAGTGCTCGGGTTTAGCTCCAAGAGAATCCAGACAGTATCCACTGGCGGGATTTCGAACCTGTGGCAAGCACAATTGTTAATTGCAAAGAAACTTACTAAAAAAAAACTGGCGGGAGGCTGACCAGTTGAATATTTACAAAGCGTGGAGGAGTTGAATGTCGGACCACCAAACACAAATTCATGTAGTGGCAATTACTAAAAACTAAAAACCGTCCTATTTGGTGTTTCTTTAAGTTTTTCCTCACCTCGCCACTAGCAGGCGGATTCAACTCCGGCATCTGAACATCCGGGTACACGTTCTCTATGTACCATTTAAAGCTCTTGCACCCCAGCTTTTTTCTTAACTCTACACGCTTGCTGATGTCGCCGTATTCCATGTTTCGAGCTTGTGGTTTCTTGTTGTAGTAAAGCTCTTTGTATTCGTCCATCCACACCTCCGCCAGCCGATTGAAGTTCTTGTTGAGCGTTTTCTCAACTCCATCCGGGAATTTGTACGGACTTGTGTACTTGCGGAACACGTGACCAACACGAGAGCATGGCACTATTTCCAGTCGTCCTCCACACATCCAGACCTGGCAAAGAAAATGACGCTAACCCAATCAGCATTTTAAATGCCGTTGAAAATGTCCTGCTGTAACTCGTCAACTGTTTTGCGAGGATTACTACAATTAGTCTTCCGCGATTTCTTCAATGTGTTTGCTTTCTCGTTAGTACAGCTGTACCTCGTGCCCTCCTAGAAGTTTACATAGTTACCTCGCCGCTTCCCGTCCCATCCACCATTTATCTCCAAACGGAGTCCAACATTAGCTTCTACAACCCATCCCACCACTATTTCGAGCTCAATCCTGCCATCCCGCCTCAATCAGAATGTTTATCCCGAATCTTATCATCTGCGCTACGGCCGCAACGTGTGACTTTCTGTTTTCTCGCATCCCGTCATCAATTTTATAACATCCTGCACATCGCCTACCAAAAATCGGGCAAATCCCACTCCCGCGGAAGCATTTTCACCCGGTATCCCCGCCATTAAAATTTCCGTCCGTCATCCCGCACCTCGCTTTCATTTTCACTCTTATCCCGAATCCCGCCAAACATATGTTAGACCCTCTCCAAAGGACGCCATAAATGTGGTTTTGTTATATTTTGTTAGCTAAGATCTTACCCTGAAGGAAAGCTCGAGATTTTCTCCTCCCCAGATGTCCATATCTTCGTCATACGAACCAAGATCAAAGAAATACTGTCTGTGAATGGAAAATAGCCCGCCAGCCATTGTAGGAGTCCTGCGCAGGAAAGAAAGAAAAGAAAACGCCCGTGCTGTTAGTGTGAGAAGAAATTGAAAGGTTGCATTTTCAACACATTAATAAACGTTTGGTAAGGGCTGCAAGACAGTACACTTAAAATAAACAACTTGGTTCATGTTATATGCAGTTCCAAATTCATCTGAGCACCATTCCTTCTTACCTGATTGGATCGGTGCTATCCTTTCGTAGGTTCTGTTCTTCTGGGGGAATCCCCTTCCATTTAAAGAACAAATCCCAGCCAAACCCGCCCCTCTGCTCAGCGTTTGCAGATCCTTGGTACGCAAACGTGTCGGCATTTATTACCTCGATGGCCGGGCAAACCACATTGGAGCGTGATGCTGCTATTCTTGCCAAGAGAGGCTCCACCCAGCCTGGGGTCGCCTCGCAATGCGAGTCGAGGAACGTAAGAACTTCACCTTTGGCGGCATAAGCACCCTTTAAGCGTGCACGTACCAGCCCCTCGCGTTTGGTGTTCCTTATCACCGTGACTTTACTCATTGTAGACACGTGATCGTCCAGTGGTTTGCCAAGTCTCTCTGCAAAAAAGTGTGACACTGCATTGCTAACTTTACTGTAATTAAGGGGATATGTTAGAGGGATATGTTAAAATGCCAATCTCCCACTAGTCCTTCACTTTCTCTCAGGGATATTCAAAAATCTTTTCTAAAAATAGAGTACAATCTAAACCTTTTTCTCCCTGGGTATTTTCAGCGTGCTCCTTTCCCCCTGTAGATGATCATCTTCTCCCTGGGGTACGTATAACTCTAAGAAATCCTTCTCTTTCTTAGGTTATTTACTCCCATGAAATTTGTAATATATGTCAATCCCCTTTGGATCTTCACAGCTAAGGGACAGACCTTTTTTTTTGAAAGAGGGGGGGGGGGTGCAATTTTGTGGGGCATGAATTTTTGTTCTTGCCTTTAGATTGTACATAATTATTTTTGTCCGGTAGTAGTATTGTAATAAAGTTTTTAAAAATCAAACACTGAAACCTTGTTAGAAGGAAGCACTCGCTTGAGTATTCTCCTATAGCGTCCCTTGCAAATCTTTGCTTTCAGCAGTTCAGCAGGAATTGTGTTTTTCAGAAATTTCCCCAAAACACCGCACCCCATCAAATACAATTCTCATCCACCCCTTTCATTGCTTACCATCCTCACTGAAGTCATCGACGACAATAACCCCACTCAGCAGGTCAGGTGGTGTTCTGTTGATGACGCTGTGTACTGTGCGAAGGAGGACAGACAGTCGCTCCTTGTGGAAGCAAATTATGACAGTGGTAGTGGGCAGCTTTCCTGGATATGTGTCATGTTTGGCCTTACAACTGCAGTTTGAACAAGATTTACAATTAGCAAAGAAAACACTCCTGAAACACAATGTATAAGTCCAAAAAATATCCACAATCCTCCCCACAAGGGATCAGGTTTTCTTAGGGTTAAGGGGATGGCAAGGGGCAGTCCACACCTTGGGGGGGGGGGTGGGGTCTGTAAGGCCAAGAAAATTGTTTTAAAGAAATGTATGAAGCTTAATTGGAATTTTCAGGGTGTGGGGAGGTAGGGTCTTTACCCTTTAGTTAAGTTAGTTGTAGTTTCTGGAAATACAACACACAATAGGAGTGCTGATCTAATGAAGGAAGCAATGTTTATATGAATGATGAAAGAACCAATCAGAGAAGTGGGTTTGCCTTAATCACAAGTATCTAACAAAAGAAGCTAATCACAAGTTCAATATTAAAAGTGAATAGGCTATATGTATTGTGTATTTTTATAAGCACATTCAGATATCAACATCAAGATATAAACATCAACATCAAGATACATGTGCAGTCATAGGATCATTTGCATGACTTGTAAAGAATCCCATCTTCCAATGAGATTTGTACATGTATTTCTTTAGATATTTAACATTTTGAAATACAGTAAAGCTGTTTCAACAAAAATATTGTGCTACAGATTTCATCTTTGCAGTTGGACAAACAAATATTTTAGTTAAATTTACATAATTCTTTAACACTTGTAGCTTTAAACAAAAATTAAAAATTTATTTCAATTTGTTACTCTATCTTGTAAAAGTCCTTTCTCTGTTTTACTATACTAAGAATGAAAAAAAAAAACCATGAAAACTTGTTAAAGTTGTAGGTACAACTGGAAACTTCCTGATGTCGACTAGAATCTCTTTTTTCTCAACGCGTTAAAATAGCACTTTAAAACGCTTTGTTGGCAACTTCCTGAAGTCTTGTAGAATCTTCTTCTCAGCATGTTCAATGGCACTTGACAACATTTTTGTTGGATTTATTGTGTAATGATACAATGATTTGTTTTCTTTTCTTGGCATAAGGTACCATTTATGAATTTAGCAAATGCTTTAAGACAGTGAAAATATACCCACACTCGCTTTAATAATTCCTTGGACTAGTTCTTGAGGGTATATTAAGGTCTGGATATCATCTAAAAAATCTTAAAATAACTAATTAACCCTACAACCTCAGTTTCTGTCTTCTATTTGAAGAAAACCCTTCTATTATTTCCTTACGCACTTTCAGAATATTGGAAGCTTTGAACAGAAAAAAGTTGCATGGACATATATCATTCTTCATTATATTATACTTTCCAGTGACAGGGTAAAAATAAAACATGTTCCAGTCAGGTGTTTGCCCCCTTGCAGGGGCCTAATAGTTTTTCTTCCTTTTGAGCAGAATACATGTAAATTATTCACTTCAAACAAAATAATTGGCTTCACAAACTCAAACCTAAGCGTATAATTTCTTTATTTTCTCATATCCCTGAAAGGCACAGTTTAAAATACTGGACATCTTTTCCTTTTTTCATTTGAATTTTTAAACAAATTAAGAACCAAAACAAAAGTGACAAGCCTTACGGTAATATTCAGTAAGCAAAGCTTATAAAGGACAAATTTTGTCCCTAATTAAGATTGACCACCCATGAATTGGAGCAATTTAGCACTCACTCCAATGTTTTTCAATAATCTAAGTGCAATGCAGACTTAACACTGAAATGAGGTTACTATTAAACCAAGATTCTTATCTTTATTGAATGGAGCCAAAACTGAAGATGCGTAGGACCAACAAATTCTGGTGAAATTGACTTGGTTAATTGAGTTGCAATCACAGCATCAAGAAATATATTAGCTTATGAGTTTGTTTATCGGAGATCAAAATTAATGTTTTAATTTTGCACAGAGTGTTTGGACGAAAGAACGTATTTTAAGCCTTTAATGTTTAATAAACACGCTGAGAGGAATAAAAACAGAAGTTTGTTTTGAAAATGGCCTGAATTTAAACTTTTTAGGTTATGAACACTTACCCGCCGCCTCTTACATCCTCTAAGGTTCTGTCCAATGAAATCTTATCACTAAGAACCCAGTTAAACGAGTGATCACCAAACCGTTCCTCTGCAAGCTTTTTATCCTTTTCAGACGTTAGATACGCTGGTTGACCGGCCTCTCCTAAACCACCTGGATTGGTCCGTTTAGCTAAGCTAGCATCATAAACTTCTCGGGTCTTTCTATTCGGAAGAACATTCGCTAAAACATTGACAGCTTTAGCAGCTTCATGAAGAAGCCCATCGTTTTTCACGGGTTTCTCAGAATTGCCTTTTTCCCAAGGATATTTAATGTGCTTTTGATGATCGACTGGCCGTAAAGGATTCACTCCAGCCCCTTTCATATAGTGGTGATTTTCGCTGTCCAAAACAACAGGAGCGTTCAACATTGTGAGTGATTCCCGCGTGACTTCGCTATTAAACATTAAAACTAGCACAGTTACCGAAAACCAGAATGTGGAAGTCACTACGATTATGTTGAAGATCCTTTTAGAAGACATGATGAATATTCTACAGCGTTGTTGACACTAGCGGTATTTAAACACGATTTCAATGCCACGTCGTGGTTGCTCCCCGTTGAATGATATAAATGTCCGAACGTACGCGTTGAACATCGGGTGTTAAATGGCCTACTTCTGCATTAGTATTCCTCCTTATCGAGATATCCTCCAAAGTTACTGGTACTTAGAAGCTATTAACCGTGTCGCCTAGCCACCCAGAGATTTGTTTATGAAATGAGGACAGAGTAAACGGAGTTTGAACTGTGACACAATCTTAGCCGCGAAGTGTCGAGAAACCGGAAAGTACTGAAAGCCAGAAGGCTTGGTAGCCCGGCCAAGAGCTTCGTAGCCATGCCTCAACCGAATCGATCATGGCGGTTTGAGAACAGGCAGGTACATGTGTGGAAAAAGCCTCCCACATGGAGGGCAAGGTGAAGCAATTCGCGGACAAAGTTGTTGCCTTTTCCAGTCAGTATGGTGCAGGGAATTCACGGAGTTACACGGCTGGAAATCTGGCTGGAGAAAGTTTCAATTTCCCGAGCTATGGTGATTTTACGCAAGCCTTTGTTTTGGTAAGTACAATGGAGAATGATTTAACAATTTATGATCTGCAAATGTAGTTTTATTTGTTAGTAAAACAATCTTCAAAGCTCGTAAGAAATATTGCCGTGCTAGCGAAAAGATCCATTAAATATTGTCTTTTTTAGCAGTGCATCATGGCGTAATCTGATTACAAAGTGAAGTCAAGTGACGCTCATGGTTTGGTTTTATGCCTGTTTCAAATTTGAGTAAATTTCATTTTTTGTTGTTGTTGATACTTTTGTTGTTGATACTGCTCTTTTGCTTGTTTGTTTTCTGACCTGTAGCAAATACCAGTTTACTAATAAATTATGAATAAATTATAACATGAGTCAGTTATAATAAGATGCACTTTGCACTCTGAATCATAATTAAAAAATTACAGTTTTCTTGCCTTTCAGAGAACATATGGGCCATGGTGGAATTCTATGTCTCCATCATCTCGAGTACCTATTAGCAGGTCTAAGAAGA
>OMLO01004334.1_pt1 | contig 11849 bp, 9 predicted proteins | sample 1674811 | NCBI WGS metagenome assembly OMLO01 (sample SAMN06265003, study PRJEB25207) | coral metagenome | isolation source: Coral host | place: Mexico:La Bocana,Puerto Morelos, Mexico | collected 2008-11-13 | reverse complement strand
CGCTCGCTTGGATGACCAAAAGCTGGAGGCGGCCGCTTATAATACAAAGGTGGCCAGTTAATGGAGGTACTCTTTGTATTCTTTTACTGACAACAATTTCGGAACTTTGATGTTCGACTTTAAATTTTATTGATACAAACCATCGTAGAAGGGATTTATTTTTCCACTATCATGCCATTTTCTAGTATCCCAGCTACTAGTTCTTGAAAAAAAAAGAACCTTTATCATCTGAAAATCGTACCGATCGAATAAGGCACGTGCAAATGACGAAAAACTCTTCCCACATACTTTGACCCAATATGGTAACATGGTGCAATAGTGGAATAATACAACGAAATGTGGACATTTCACGGCCATAGTTCTTTAAAAATGAGTTATGAACCTGCAAAGACACAGAAAACGAAGCTTTTTGAGTATTGCAAGTTACCTAGGGAATACAATTAAAACAAACAGAGTCGTGTTCAAGTACTGTTTGTTAATTAGCTTTCATTTGAATGATCGCACGATATACACCAGGGTAAGCTTAGGTTTCATCCACAAGCCCTAGTAAGCCTAGTAAGCGAAGTAGAACGTTCTAGGCCGTTCTAGGGTGTAAATGTGGGGCAGGAGAAGAGGGAAGGAAGGCGAGGGTTACTTTCTACAGGGGAATATATAACACTAAATAAACAAGAAAATACTAATAAATGAGTAATCAATATAATTCTTTAATGGCGGAGCTCTGGCTAGAAAGTTACCTATTTATAAATATGTTTAAATTGGCACTAAGTGATTTAATCTAACAAAAATTGACATTTAGGTCAGTGGGACGTATACAACCCCGTTCCCCAAGCCAGGGAAAAGCCTGGGAACGAGGTTGGGACGTATAAACAGCTGAGTGCCCATGCCCTTCTCCGTTGTACCTCCCCAAGAGCCATCGAAAATCAAAGTTGTAAATACTTTTTTTCAACTAACCTCCTCTCATTTTGCAGATAAAACTGAATTTCGTATCACAAGGGAAGTCATTCCACTGTCCGCTTCTAGGGTTATTCATGGCGCATTTTTCTGGCTGATTTCCGGCACCGCCATTGTTGGGTTCACCCCTGGCCCAATTGAGATACTCAACGCTGCTCCTGTTCAAGATTACAAGACAGATAAGTATTTAATCATCAAGGCCGAGTTGTTCAAAGCCCGATTAAGCTAACCCAGGATCAGCGAGAATTTTGATTTCAGTTTAAGCTACACAAAAGATAAGAAGTGAAAAACATTTTAAAACAAGAAAAATTGATACTGCGGTCTCCTGGGTTAGCGTATCCGACTTTCGAACGACGCGGCCTTGAGTGAACAAGTAAATTACTGGAGAATTTAACACATTAAGGGAAATAAGCATGACACTAATGGCACCCTCTAATTAGTGACATTATGCGGAATCATCTTCCCTATTTCGAATAGGTCATATCTCAGCTGCTGAATTTCCAAGAGGTAAAATATCTTTCAATCTACTATCAAATATCCTGAAACTTGTACATGAAATAAGAGTAACGCAGTCTCTATGTAAGAGTGTAGTAGGTTAGGGTTCTGGAATGTCAGAACATAAATAATCTGATCGCCCACTTCAACACTTAACTTGCTATAAAGGTACTCACGAGTTAAAAAAGACAGACTTTCGGTGTGATAAAACAGAACGTAACTAAATAGTGAACCTAGGTTTGCTCAAAGAATTAACATTTGAAAGTTTATAAGATGGCCTGAAAAAAGGTGGTTTTGTTCCTTCATTCCCATTTGTTTGACTTGTTCTTTTGAGTTGTTATCTTACCCGTCAGTCCACTGCCAATCGCGTTTCTTCTCGAAACCAATCCACATGGCGTTGCTTCCAGTGATGCTTCTGATGAAGTTTTGCTCTTCTTTGCTCCTTATGCTGACGAGGTGTGACCTCTCATCGTTGCAGAATTCCTCTGCTTCTTCCCACTTCAAACGTTTATTGGTGACAACAAGATAACATTGTGGAACTCGGTTTACAGAAAAAGAGCGCCACTTTGGATAGCAGCCCGTAACAGGGGCTGAAAGAACAATCCGAGTAAATAAAATTTCCATAGAGTTAGTAAGTAAACCACAAAGCATGTAGGAAAGGAAGCAGTCACTAATTTGATATTTAGGTTGGAAGATGGGTAACGAAGTAGCAAATAATATCATCATACTTTATCATACCTTTTCAGTACGCTTTGAGGACATTGAGGAGGCGAGTTTGGTAGACACATGGTTCGTATTTTGGCGCGAAAAGGTCGAGCCAAAACAACGCGGCCCGATCAAACGAACTTGATATTCGCCCGAAGCGCACTAACGGAGGTGCGATTAGGTATGTATCGTACCCGAATTCGGACAAGTGAGCATGATTTCGAAGCCATACCAGGTCAGTGACATGATGCGACAGGATATTAAAAGGACAGTAGACACGGCTTCTGGGTGGCCAATTAATTGCGAACCTTGTTACGGTTAAGTCATTTTTCTTTTCAATCAAAGCAATTGCCGAAACAATAGAATGAAATGATTACAACTCAAACAGCACCTGAACTCAAGCCAATGCTTGCAAAGAGTGCAAAATCGCACGTGGGTTAAATCGCAAATTTCACTTCTGATTAGTAACGTAACACGATCGATCACCAGAGGTGACAACTTTTTTTCTAACAAAACCAAACGCAAAACTCTTAGGCTGTCTCTTGGTGCCTGTTCAGGTACTGGCACTCCAAGTACCAAGCACAATCTAGTGCTCGAGTAAGAGGTCGAGACCTTGTATTTGGACACGGGCACCGCGCCCGAACTCTGATCTGGGTACTTGAAAAAAAGGAGTGTTCACATTAGTGCCCAGCAAGGGCGCAGTGCTCTTGAATACAGCCTTAGAGCAACAGTTCTTAGAAAACCATAATCTAGACTAAACTTACACTGCGTTGGTTTGGGATACTCGTCAGCACACAGGTAGTTGTTTTGCCAGAGATTGCGGAAAGCGTTGTTTTGCCATCGTAAGCATTGTAAGCCTTTAACGGGTCCGGTTGTTGACCATGTAAAGCTAAAAGGTAATCAGAGTATCGATAGCAATTAAAAAGGTCTTAGCAAACTCGGTTTAGCTTACTATATTTAACTTAAGTCTTCCTTTAGAAAGAGATTTGAAATAGCTGCGACTATAGGGGGCAGTCTATGAGGCAGAGTTACATTTAGTTTTCTGGAACTGTGTATATGAGGTTATTTTCTAATAGTTTCTGAATACTAATACGAATCATCTTGATTCAATTGGTCGCTAATAGGAAATTGTGCTTGACAAAGAAGAATCTCAGCCCAGCCCCTTCCATTTATATTAATGTTATCGCTCAGTAGCTGGCCTGGTTTGAAAGAGGAAATGAACACGTAGTGCGAATCTCGGTAAAGAGACTCATTACCTATTTCTGCACCCCAGATATCGCACTGCAGTGCGACATCTCCTCACGCCCTAACACCGGGTTTGCCCCCCCTCCTCGTTTCACAGTATATACTTACACATATGGTGCGTCTTTTGGCACACACAAAAAATTATCATGCCAGCCATTAGGTTGATATCGTCCGCTTTGCTGTCGGATCCCTGTGCATCTCATACCAGATATACTTCCTCTGTCAGACCAACGGATGTTCAATTCCCTCTTGTTGCTTGGCCAGCAGAAACGCGCACGCGCCCATGTACTGTACTGGTGCCTCTCGTATATCAAGATGCATTTTTGTCGTTTGGGAGTGAAACTTATAAACTGAAATCTGAAATCGTACGGCCATGAAGGAAATTCTGAGAAATAAAACAAAAGTGACGTTAGAATGAAAAACAGTGCTCGCTGTCTTAAGACTAGGTTTGAACAACCGCCATGCAAACACGTGACTTGGAAAACGTTCCTTGAAATCGTGCTTCCAATAATTTTGGCACAATGCAGTATATTTTAGTCCGTTGCCAGACGAACAATTGGGCTGGACTAGGCATAGGTATGTAGTGGAGACTTTTACCACAATCTGGTGTGGACCCTGCGTAAGATCATTGAGCAAACTGTATAACAGTAGTAATTAAAGGGATGTAGGCAGTGTCTAACCACGTGACTGCTTTTGAAGGATGTATTTCATGTTAAGAATGTCTATCTTTTGACAAACAAAAAAGGTCACGACGTACCAGTGCCTATAAACTAAAATATGACAATATTTAGAGAGAAGCCACATCAGCCTTAGCTTGTTTTCATGTGGGCCTCTATCATGGTCGAATCGGAATTTGGAGATGTTGGGTTTTGCAGGGGAAGGAAAAGCGGAGTTAACGGGAAAAACCCCTCGTAGTAGAGAAGAGAACCAACCACAAACTCCACCCACATATGCCACAGGGCCGGAATCGAACCCGGGCCACATTGGCGGGAGGCGCATTCTCTCACCGCTGTTCCATCCCTGCTCTCCATAACAATAAAACAAACAACCCATCATTACCAGGACAGAAATCTGTGTTACATGAGATGGTTTGGTAGTAGTTTCCCCTGCATCGAGTGCCACCATATTTGGGTTTAGGTGCGTCACATGATCGCGTTCGGATTTTAAATCCACCTCCACACTTCTGGGAACATGAACTCCACGAGGACCACCTTGACCAGCCACCATCTATGACAGAAACGATACCAATGACTGTGAAACTGTAGTAATCAAAGTGGCTATGAGCCACTCAACTTGGAAAATGGATCGTCTGTAAACAGTGACAATTTTGATGCCCCTGACTAATAGGTTAAGCCAAAGTTTAAGCCCACTGGGAAAAAACGCAACAGTAAGAGAACACACGAGGAGATGTAACACCGTTGAAAAGTTATCAGGCATCTTTGTCCGAGACAATTATAAAGAAGTATGGGGCTTCTTGTCCGACCAGCAAAGCAAGTATAATCGGATTCTCATTTTCATTCCTTCTTTTTCGATTTTTATTTTCCCAGGCGATATCGGCGATTTTCTCATTCTTTTTTACATTTTGAGAGAAACATATTATCCAATGTAGAGTCATGATACCACGAGGACAGCGCGGTGTCTTATCCGCTCTACTAAGTAAAGCCCTGTTCGGGGGAGTTCCGGAGTTCCGGTGTTGTGGTAACGCCTTTTATCTATTTTCTTTTTTTTCTTTCCAAGGCGACATTAGTAACTGCTAAGCTCCCAGTGTCGTGTAATGTCTTTCTTTTTATTTTTCAACAGTTTTGTTCAAATCACTTCGCCATGTCTGTATTCATCTATGAAGCATTTATTTGCAATGCAGTTTACGTAATAGCAAAACTCTTCGTTGGAATTCTCGTCAATTCCCTTGTCTGTTGATCGTCCAAAACTTTTAATCACGGCTTAAATCATAATTCGAAAATTCAATCAGCTCATCAATTTTGTGATTTTCAATATTTCCTCAGTTTTCGGCGATGGAGTACGGTCAAATCTGTGGACACCTTCGCGATATGAACTATTTGTATAATTATCTTCTATTTATAACAACGTTTGTGCGAAAATCTATTCACTGTAGATCATTTCTGCGGTAAGATATTTGTACTTGCGTTAGAAATTCAAAGAATATCTAACTTAACACGGTGCAAGCGACTGTAAAACGGCCTTGGACAGCGCAACGTTCAAAGCCGGGGGGGAACTCCTCGACGTCTCAGGTACAAATCCAGAATTCAGGTCTAACTTAGGGGGTTGATGACAAAACGTCACCATTCTTACTATTATTATTTTTATTATTATTATAATTATTATTATTATTTAACATAATTGAACTCACCGATCTTTTGAAACTTTGATGTTCCGCACAGGAAGTACCCTCTAATGTTTCCCCTTGTTCTCCTCATTTCCAGACATTCTTTTCCCTGCATCTGTCCAGAAACTGACCAACTTAATTTCAAAAAACTGTCGCGTGGTATGCAAATAAAGCTGTTCTGCCAGACTGCAGCAGCACTTTCATAAGGCATGGGCGTATTTGTACACTGCTGTCCAACAATCGTCCCTTTGCGTGACCACGTGATGGTCAGCTTCTTCAAGGAGGGCTTATGGCATAGATATTTTTTTCTCCACTCTCTGTCACGTGGCTGGTCTATAGCAACGCAGCTGAGAGATGTAGACGATTCGAATCTGAGAGAAAAATGGTCTGGAAAAATTGGAATCTCTGCAGAAAATAAATAATAATTAATGGTAAACAAGAGTGGTAAACTAATCTGGTTAATACACCTTATTAGCTTAGAGGTTTGCCTTCCCATTACAGACTACGCTATATATCTCTAGAGAATTGTTCTTTTATCCATCTAAAATTGGTCATTCATATACACCGAATTTTTGAAAATCGAAAAGCAAGAATTCTGAAGGTTATCGTAGCATGGCGTCAAATGGGACAACAAACCGCTGAAGCTTAAAAGGCCTACTGTAATATTTGTTGTTCTTCGTCTTTTCGGCAGCCTTTTGAGAAAGGGGAGTTCGCCCAATTGTCTCTTTTGCTATGTTGATAAAAAATAATTGCCTAGGAGGATTACATACATATACTTTATTTAAACACGGTAAAAACATCAGTTACAAGTTAAGAATGATTACATCACATTAAAAAAATAAAACTGATTTACATGTTTGCCGTGTGGGAGCACGAGGGAGACATCAGGCAATTGATACGTCTTTTAAAGTGGCTAAAAGATCTAGCAGCTCTGGCATCGTGGGGAAGGCTATTCCACAACTGTGCCCCACTGTAACAGAAACTTCGTTTTAAAAAATCAGTACGGGGCTTAGGTAGAGCTAACTTATTTGCCTTGTCTCTAAGATTATATCCTGTGCTGAATGGTTTAAATAGGTCTTGTAAGTACTCCGGAGCTTGTTTGTTTATGGTTTTAAACATTAGTTTCGCTTTATGCTTTTTCCTTCTGGTAATGAGGGAATCCCATCCTAACTTTAGTCGAAGGGCGGTAGCACTAGAATAGAAATCCGACTTCGTAATGATCCTAATGGCGCGATTCTGTAACTTTTGTAATTTATCAGTCAGTTCATTACTGAGACCATCCCACACAGGACAGCAATAGTCGAAGTACGGTTCAATGAGAGCTCTATATAGTAAAATAGCTGAATCTTCGCAAATGAATGGCCTCAGCCTTTTAAGAGCACCTATACCAGAGGAAACTACCCTAGCAATCTCATTGACATGTTTGGTCCATGACAAATGTTGGTCAATGTGGATTCCCAGGGATCTAATGTGGCAGACTCTATTAATCTGTTGGCCTTCAAAATGAATGTTTATTGAATGGTTGGCGGTATTTGAAAGCCTCTGACACGAGCCAATAAACATAAGCTCGGTTTTAGCAATATTTAAACTGGTTAACAAGTTCGTCAGTTATTGAATGTTCTAGTTCGGGTAAGCTATTGGCGGCAATGCTAATGCTGTGTCCGATTACAAGCTGCAAGCTGCTAGTAATCGGACAGGTCAAATCAGACAGTTTGGCACTGCACCAGCCAAATTAAGCAATAAATAAGAGCTGTTAAGAACCAATCAGATTCGAGCATTTTGTTATTGCCACAATTAGAGAAAGAAACGCCCCGCTCATCGTTCGCCGCTCGATCGCATGCTCTTTCAACCGCAGGCTTGAAAAAGAAAGAGATTGCGCACAGTCTAGGTTTAGGTCTCTCGTCTCGTAATACACCCTCTTTAGAACAGGCTCTGATCCTATTTAGGACAGAGGTGAGTAAAATTGTATACCTTGTTCAAGACAGCGAGGCTTTTTGACTGAATGTCCATTCCTCTGAAATTCTTGCATAAATATTCTCCTTATAACATAGAAATAACCAAGAGAAAATGAGGGACTGTCCCTCATTTTCTCTTGAAATAACATAAGGTTAAACCCTTCTTTGTATTAACAGCATCTGACCCAGAGATCGGTTTTCTGATCAGTGAAGGATATCCTTACAGCTACCCAAGGAACACGGACAGGTCATCTACATATCCTATTCCAGAAGGCTGGTCGATGAACATTGACTTTCAGGATTTTGAGGTGGAGGAAAGTAAACATTGCTCGTAAGTGATATAATAATAAAAAGGATGTAGAACGTAAACTAAACAGCGCAGATATTAAATGATCAGGTGCCATACTGTGCAAAACGTAAGAAATAAGAAGTAATATTAATTTATATTCAATACGGAAGCAAACAGACAGCCAGAAAGCTCACAAAGCAGGCGCGTGATATTGCACGACTATAAACCAAGCGAGCGCTATCATTCATCACACACTGCAACTTGGATAGCTGATATTTCGGCAAGCCATATAGTAGGCTATTGCAGTAGTCGAGTCTATGAACTAGCGACTTAGTGTTGGTTTTGGATAAGTTATTCCTAATATGTCTGATGTTAGATAGATAGTTGTTATAAAGATAAAATACACTACTGCATGCCTTGGTTATATTTTCGCTCACATTCAAATGAGGTTCGAACCATTTTCCCAAATTACGGACCGATGGAGAAGGATTTATGTTTTACCGTACCAAACCTAACACCATCAATAGACACTTCTGCTGGCTGCTTCTCCGACACAAAAAGCAAGAATTAAGTCTTGTCGTCATTTAACATAGCCGTGACACAGCTGTGATTATCGAAGTGTATTAGGGTGTCTAATGTAATGGTGTGTCGCTACTGGTGAAATCAGCTATCCAAAGACCGGGTATTTGCCTTGGCCCGCGAAAACCCCATTTTAATGTTTGCCTGAATCATTTCGTTTTTGTTCTGTGCTGTATTGCAAACGAGAGCTGAGCTATTCGCATTTTGCCTAGTCTAGTTCACAATTTCGTGTTCCTAGAGAGCTACACCGTTTATTATTTGGCTGAGGTATTTATACTTAGGGTGCTTTAATTCATCAAGGATAGCTGAACCGTTTGTAATTTGGCTATGTCATTTCTTTGTTAGCTATGCCATCCTGCAACTCACCCCTAGATTATCTTTGTTGTTGCAGATGTATTTTAAAACATTGTTGTATTTTAGGCCGGCCGTGGTCCCACAGCCACTTTGACAATGTTATGACGCAATTCATCATCAATAAGAGGACACACGCATTAAAGCTGACATTAAAACAAAAGAGAATAGTTAACTTAAATTTTTATTATGGACAGAAAGTCAATGGCACTGCATTTACGCGAGAAGATGTTCAACTCTAATTTGCTTTGTTTAAAAAATATAATAAAATATATATATATATATAAAGAAGTAAGTTTCAAAAATTTTAGAAGATTTGATTGCAACCGTCTATAATGATGTTTCCTAACGGCCTGTTGTAACATGTTGTGATGTTATTTGGTATGATATAATGCGTGATAAATGTTATGATATAAAGTGATATATGTTGTGATGTTATTTGGTATGATATGATTCGTGATACGGTTTATCGCGCCTTTGCGCGGGCATATTGTTGATTGTTTTTTTAGTATAGGCTTCAGTGTACATGGAAATTAACTGACGAGTGGGCTAGCTTTATGCTGCCTACGAAACAGACCTCTATTAAACTCCATGTGTACTCAAGATCTGAGTAGTCTATTAATGTAATTTGTTATAACAGCTCCTTCATTGTAGAGCACTATGTTGGCTCCAGCGATGATCAGCACCTGAACTAATAAAAAACTATATGTATAAAACTATGGTAAAATGTAGTCAGCCCTGGCTTGTTAAAAAAGGAAAATTCGAAATAATGTTTCAACTGTGGTATTATTCTTGTTACTATTACAAATACATAGTCACATCTCTTCCGCTGAATCGACAGATAATACTCGTGGATATTTTGCGAGTTGTGTAGTATTTAAGAACAACGACTGGGAAAAACTGCTCGTATTATCCGTCAAACCATGGAATAAGGAGTATGCATTGGCCCTGTATTTGTAGGTTATTCAGTTTACTTGGTATTTTGTAGGTTATCATTTACTGTTATTTTTCGCTGTTTTGGTTCAAACGTTAGTCTTTGTAATTCATCCCGTGTCCGAACACATCATTTTGTTTGCAGAGCACTCCAGAAGTTAAAGCAGCTCTCCTTTGCTCCTCGAGCAACTCTTACGCTTTCGTGCTCTCCAAACTGCGTGCGTGCATCACAATTTGATATTGAAAGCTAAAGCATGAATCAATTGTTAGTGCGATTAGACAATTCTTATTGCCTGGGAATATATATTTATTAATTCAAATTGGGATTTCATTTGTTGGCGTGTCTGACGGAGTGTCAAGTTACAAGTTACTAAATTTTGGTGGTTTGGTGTAAAACATCATTTACCTTTCTCTGTAGCAAAGACTTTTTGAGAATTACCGACGGGATGGGCAAAGTTTCACGGTACTGTGGTAACAAGACCGGCCAAAATGTTATTGTGACTGGAGACAAAGTGCAAATATTATTCTCCTCGAACGAGAGGATTGAGCAAAGAGGATATCTGCTAAAGTTCACTCTGGTTTTAACAGCCTTGGTTTCATTTGGTAAGAGGGACCATAAAGAAAGTGATAAAACTTACAAAGTACACTAAGTTTATCTCACACTTAAATAATTATTAAATTCATTTCAACGAGAAAAAGTGGATGACGAACAGGGCGTTTACGACCGTTGGGGAGGGGATATTTTGAGGTAAATATCCTGTAACTCTTGGGGCATTAGAGTCATGATAGACCACGAAACTTAAGGTTGACACATTCAAAACTATTTCGTCCATGACGTAGAAACAACAACAGCCGCCATTTAGGATCCGCCATCTTTGATTTCATGACTTACAAAACCATAGAAAATTGCTAAAATGTGCTCTCAATATTTTTTGTGAGCGTTTATCTTTCTATATCTTTCATTTTTCAACACTAGTCCTAATTATAAAATAATGGATTTAAAAATTGGAGATTACCGCTTCCTCCAATTTGTCAGCGTTGGGAATTTTGGTCACTACCCTTTTCCATTTTATTCCTCAAACATTATTTTAACTCCCAGCCTCTCCAAGATATAATATTATTATCCTTTTTCAGTGCCTTCTGGACGGAACTTTGTTCGACAAACACAAGATACCAACGAAAGGATGATTTACATCTTAACTGGTATGGCCTTCATTCTGTTGCTGGTGCTAGGTTTCATCATAACTTTCTGGTGCTACAGACGGTTGCATCAAAAGCGAATCAAAAGGTGATTCACTGTTGTTGTTACTTTTTGCGATGGAACATAATAAAATCATTGGTTAAATCAAAACTGGGACAATGAAGGCGAGGTTGTAAGATGATTTACCATTTTACAGCCAAAAAAATGTTTTTATATATTTAATATCTGTATGAGGTTAATTACAGCCGGCTCCATTCTTAACAGGCACTGTTTTGATACGCAATGGAGGCCTAGCCCCTTAATCACTTAAATTTATTCATCTTGTTAATTTACCGCAAGAAAAATGTAGTTTAACCTTGAAACGTGATGTTTAGAGAAAAAATCGGATGTGAATTGATTTGAAAAATGGTGGGCGGCGCAGTGGCCCAATGTATACTAAGCCTCTTCCAGGCCTCTGGTTAGTTGTGGAGCGGCGAGAAAACCGAAGAGAGAAACAATTAGCAAGGAATGAGGTGCGAAAACCAGAGAACGTTCACTTCCCGCAGCTAGTCCCTCAAGCTTTTTTTTTTTGCAACGTACCCCAAAGTATAACTTTTATCGCTTTTATCGAGATCTAACGGTCCAGGTTAATGCGTGAGCAGGAATGCATCTATCATAAGGTTGACGCCAAAGTGTCAGGTCAACCTGAGGAAATGCTGAAAGGTAGCCTGCAATGGACTAGCAGTAATAATACCTCTCGCTTGGAAGTCGGGATAGCTTTGGTGCTGCATGCTCAATTGCATGCAGTCTTTACCATTGTAG
>OMLO01004333.1_pt1 | contig 11851 bp, 11 predicted proteins | sample 1674811 | NCBI WGS metagenome assembly OMLO01 (sample SAMN06265003, study PRJEB25207) | coral metagenome | isolation source: Coral host | place: Mexico:La Bocana,Puerto Morelos, Mexico | collected 2008-11-13 | reverse complement strand
CGATATAGGCGTTCAAGTGCACTGCGTGCATGGAAATCCTTTTGCAAAGATGGTCTTGACAAAAGGACATCCTCCATCCCATCCAAGGTCAGACCCTCAACTGCTGAATGGTGATGATACTGACAGCACTGTCACTGTTTTGCACATTACGTGTCGAAAAAATGATGGATTCTGATAGATGATCGTTGCCATTGGAGATGTGAGGGTGATTGTGAGGTCTCTTAATGGCGACAACTTCCCCCCAACACCATCCGACAACTTTGCCCTGAGATCCATGCTGCTGTCATCATCACCCGTCGTCCCGAGGCAGAACGGAAAAGCCTTCCCAGTCTGGAGGGTTGGGACATTGGTTTCTCTCTGTTTCTCTCAGCTGCGAGCGGAATTTTGAAAAAGAAACATGCCGTGTGGCCCCTGCCGTGCAACTCCTGCAACAAGGCCTGCTGAACCATCCAACACCAAACCTTTGCAACACTCCCTGCACAGCATGTTGGAAGGCCTATCATGCAAGGCGGCAGCATATCCGCCAAGGCCGCTGGGGTTGAAGTCCGCGATGCAAATGAGCTCTGCCTTCGTTCTACAGCAATGTCGAGTCCAACTTGTATCGAACACATTGTGAGTGGAAGTGGCGAACGCGGCTAACGCTGTAAACATCTGTGGGCCATGCACCCACTTCAGGCCTACAGTGAAGATCAGCCCAGTCTCCCCAGAGGTCATTGCAACACTGATGTTGATTCAATTGCCACGTCCGCACATCTTAAAAATTAACAAGCCAACCGTTAAACGGTAGAATTTCGATACAACCTCTTTTTTTGCACTCCGGCTACGTTGCTGACATCCCCCCAAACTCCTCAAACTCTTTGGGCCTTTTCAGCAAGAGCGAAGGCTTCAGCTGCCCGCAACGTACTGAAGACGTGCCGGCACGCATCCTGTGCACTGAAGCCAAAGCAAGAAACAGTTGCGAAAATCACCGAGAAAGTGCAAACCAAAAAACTCAGCACCCACTCGGATATATTTCCAAGTGTCAAGCCTTGAAGAATATGGAAGACTGATGATGTTCGCTGGTTGCATAATATTAGGAGTTTCACAGAAGCGACAGAGGCGTATCAAAATGGCCACAAGACTAAGACTACGTTGCCTGCCTCTGCAGAATTGCTAGCGCCCTGGAACAGCAGTTCAGAAGTAAACGGAAATATCTGCACAGCTCTTTGAAACTGACGCGGGAACAAAACCCTCTTGTTTCACCGGATGTTTCATTTTTTCACTTTTTCAATGCATTTCGGGCACCAGTGGCGATTGGAAGATGGGACTAACATGGTCAGGATTGATTGCCCGCTGATCGAATGAATCATTCATTGATGCTTGCTAAATGCCCTCCTCTGCCAGAAAAAAAAACATACCTTTTGATGTTTGATATTTTTGTTAGGCCCCAGGCCAGGTTGTGTCACACGGTGGGGTCACCTCCCCCCATCACCATCCGCTTAATGAGCCTCGTCGCCGAGAAGAAAGACTTTCAAGAAGACCTGGTGCTTTTCTGACCATTTGCCTCTAAAGTCAATCCTTAGGCTTGGCCAGAAGAGGATGGATCATTGAATTATGTGGAAGTGGTAGGTGTTTAGTGTACTGTTCCGAAAATAAACATGACAAAAAATTGCGTGAACTGAGACGAGAATACAAATGATGGAAAATATGTGTAGTGCAGAAAAAAGAGAGAGAGAGAGAGACAGAGACAGAGGGAGAGAGAGAGAAGGAGAAGGAGAGCGAGAGAGAGAGAGAGAAGACAAGACGTGATCTGATTTGAAGCGGCTCGAGCCTTCAGTCTGTCAGTGGGGTTGGACCAGGTAGCTACGAGCTATCACAAGCCATCTGCCAGTTTGTGCAAACTGGGTCTCCTGGCAGCACTGTTTTGCTGGGTGATGTCTCTAATGCCTCCCCTTTCGAAAGGCTATCAGAAGACAGCAACGCCGTGGACACCTCATGAGAAGTACAACAAGGGTGGATTCCTTACTATTTATCTCATGATATCTGTACGGTGATCTCGTAACTACGATAACGGTGATTTCTAACTGAAATTTCAGCGGTTTGCTTCATTCATTCTTGGTGTCATGGTGATGGCTCAAGTCACTACCACCCACAGACTACTTGGGACACAAACCTTCAGCATCTTACAGCTGACAGATTATGAGGCTCCACACCGAAGGGGCATAGTGTTTCAGCAACCTCACTGGAATGATGGGGCTGAAAGAGATGGGCAGCCCATCCCTCTGTCCAAGCCTTTGTTGCTTGTAATGATAGGGGAAAACAACACCTCGCCCAAACTACCGAGCATCACGACCCCTGGAAAGGGCAGCCTTTACCAACCAGAGGCTGCTGTATGGGTTTTTGATGGTTTTTCAATGACATGTAGTTCTTAGACCTCCTATTTACAGTACCTCATCTCAAAAGCCATGGAAGGCAGTGCCTGATAAGGCTGACAAGGCAGAATGGCGAAACACTGTGAAGATCAGCCGGCCCAACCCAAATGAATCATAGAAAGGAAGTACAATTTTTATTAGGTTGTCAATCGTCGAAGTGTAACAGAGCAGTAGTGGAAGGTATCAGCAATTGTCTGCCATGTTTTTCCAACGCATCACTAGATCTTCCACGGGGTTCACAAGTTGTGGCACTGCAGCACCTCCAAGAAAACTTGACAACTCAAACAAAGTTCATATTTCTCCCTTTCCGATGAGTTTTGGTCCATCCCTTCCAAGTCTTGGTACATGCCCGGAGCTTGTTGGGCTTCAGCTTCGTCTTTCACAGGTGACTTCGTGGGAGCCACGAAGTGCACTGCTTCCTGGCTGTAGGGGAAAAGAATTACAATAGAATTGCACATGTTCAACGATAGCACAAAAAAAACCTACAATACCTGGGATATTTGTTTCCGGGGTATCCCAAGGTTTGCGCAAGGAGATAAGAGATATAAAAGGAGTAACTTCGTATCATCCTGATGTGAATCAACGATGATCATTGATCATTCAAAAAATTGACCCGATATTGCCCCATAATTCTGCATAACTTCAGATGCTTGTAGATAGGTTGTTTCCTTCTCGACCAAATGAAGTAATTATTTCCGAATCTACCATGACATCTGTCAGCCTGCAGCTTTCCTTTAGCAAAGCAGTCCGCCAAGAAAGCCTCCAACCTGGGAAGTACAAACCAATTCGTACCCAAGAATCAAATGACGCCGATTGATGGGTCAGGGAAAAGCTAATGAGATAATTGGACAATGGACAAATGTATGGTCGGTATATAAACCATATAGCCAAATATCTATTCGCCACTAACCATCTAGCAGCCTAGCATTCACCAACCTGTTTGATGGAAGAAATGCTTTCGTGCAGATTCTGCAAAGTCCTCTTCCCAAACAGGTCTCTTTGCAGTATGGATTGAACCACGACTACAAAACTAAGTCGCTGGCTTTTCTTCGGTTACACCACCCCGCCGAAGCAAGCGCACGCATCTGGGTTCCGCTGCTGTGTCCAGTTTCAGCACTGCGGACCTTGTTTTGATGCGACGATCAACAGCCCCCGACAAGACCGGCTGAAGTGACTTCAGAAACTCCTTTCCACAACGCTTGCAAATCTGTAGTATCCAGTATCCATATGATGTGACAAACAGGAGATATGTATAACTACAGACTAAATGCTTCTAGATAGAATCGAATGTACAAACTGTACAAACACCCTCCTTGCCGTGCAAGATGGGAAACCGTCCAAGACCAACAGTGTGGAAATACACCCCGCCGCGACCTGCTGACCCTGACGGACAATTGAGAGCCTCGCTCGATGCCCACTGTGCAGGGACCCCCATCCATGATGCGCAGGAAAGGAACGTGCTGCAAGTCCTTCCAAGTATGTCCAAGTTGAATTATGATGCGAAACGAAATCACAGCAATAAAGCACATCCTAGCACGTGATAGCAAGGTCGCAGGTAGTCAAACAGCTGTCAATATGCAGATGCAGTGGCAGAGAAGGGTCAACCGCAACTTCTCTCGGCCTCAAAGACATGCTCTGGGCATGTCGGCGAGATGTGCCCAAAGCGATTCGCCGATGGTGCGGCCAAAGGAACCTTGAAAGCTATTAGCGTCCATGTGGAAGCGCACATCACAAGTGTCACACAGAAAATGCCGCCCATGCTGTTAAAATGGCCTTGGCGGCCTTGGCGTAGGTATTCAAAATTGCGAGAATTTGTGTCCAGTCACATCTGAGTGCCCCAACACCTGCAGCTTCCACCAGTTGCCTCATCTCAACATCCCCCCAGCACTGGCTACATCCATGTCCCACCATCCCGGCTGCACGGGGGTTAGGGGAGGAAGCTGAAGCAGCTTCAGCACTGAAATGGAGAAATGCCAAGATGCCACAATGCTCCTTTCAATCTGAGGGCTTCAAAAATGGAACGACAAACTGTCGCCAACCAAATGCAAGTATGGAGTTCTATCATGGGCGTTGCGGATTTCTTAACTTGGCGTCATCATCCGCACATATCCGCACATGTGGGCAACTCAGCGGTTCACAACGCTCTTGGATAGTTGAAGTCAAGCCATCTCATTCCTCCCAAGCTTCTTGGCATCCCCAGCCGCGCTATGGGATGTGATGGGCAACGCACTGCTACAAAGCCAGTTCCAGCAGTCACCTCTGACGGAACGTCTGGGCCTCAAAACAGATCCATGGCGCAATGGCACACACCCAGTATATAAAGGACAAAATTGTTGGGGCACTACTGTAATGCTTGCACGGGATGAATTCAAGAGAAGCTTGTCCAGGGAAAAGAGGCTGAGAGGCTAAGTAGCTGATCTTGCAATGGCTTGTGCTGGGACCAATGTGGAACAATGTTGCATATGTAAAATACCAGTCAGAACTAGAAACATCTGAACATCTAGAAACTATACTTTTTCTACTACTTTTTCTTTGCAGATCTACTACCAGCTGCTGCAACCTGCGCGTCAATTGGCTGCTTATCTGCTAGCAATCTCAGGCTCACGGCGGGCTGGACCAACGATGCTCAAAGGCCCTGGCCAAAACGCCTGAGGGCAATGAGGAAGCTCCGTTGGCTATCAAAGTGGCGCCAATTGAACCAGGTTTGGGAGGAAAGAAAATGGCACCAAAGTATTGTACAGCAAGGGATTTGGCACCCCGAAATGAAGGTTCAGAATGCGGAATGATTTTGATTGGCAACAATTATGCTGGCAATAAAATAGCAATATCTGGCAATATGATAGTAAGTGTCGGTCCCCTAGGGATCAGAACTGGCGCGCCTCAGCCAGTGCTTCAAACAGTTCCTTGCCATCTGGAAGAGAATCCAAATCCAACAATCGCAGCCTTAGCATCTTAGAAATCATCATCCCTGTGTTTGGTTCCACCACAAGCTCCATAGCATGACATGGACATGCAAGGTTGGATAGGGACTTAGGGATGCTTAGGATAGGTGTGACTGAACCAGGGCTTCGGACGCATCCTTTGCGCTGGCAACATGCAGAATGCATGGATCGGTGAGGGGCCTAGTGACGGCCATATTGTGGCGTGGTCACGGAATCATTCCACACTTAATCTTCGCACAGAAAGCGATCCACCAACAAGCCAAACAGACATCAACATTGTATCGCATCTATCGACAAGAAGAGGCCGGAAGACGGCACAATCACATTTTGGCATATCTTAGGGTGCAACGCGCTAACGACAGTGAGCTCAAGAAAGCTATCAGCTATGACATGGCGGCTCAGCTTGCCCCTTCTTCCCATTGCCTCCCCTTGGCTGCGAAGATTTTCAGCACAGCGGTTGGATCTAAGCCATTTGCTCCAAGGCCATACCTCAATTGATCAGGTCCCAGTTGCAAGTTGGGTCAAAGGCACTTGTCTTGGGCCCCAGACACGTCTGTTGCTAGTTGACCCTGTTTAGTTTTTGGGATACAGTGGTATAGCCACTACAAATCAATGTGACAGTTGGCTGAGCCCATGATAGCTTGGCAACACTGTCACAAGCACCAAACCTCAAGAGTTCACCATGGATGAAGTCTGAAGCTCTCCACCAAAACTTATGCACCAAAACGGATCTGAATTGAGACCTATGGCTATTCAAACATGCTGAGAGTCAACGCACTTTCAAGAAAGCGTCGACTCCCAGCGCGCCATGGCCAACCATTTCGCAACCTGCCCTGTTGATTCTTCAATTCCACGATTTACATGTATTTTGGGTATGACATTGGCACTGGGTGCCACCCACACTGTCTCTGTCGGGAAGGCCACCAAGTGTCCTTTGCGCAAATGGCGCGCCAAGCGCTCGAAGCGTCCATCCTCATGAGGCCTTGGCATCGGAAACTTGGCAAGCCATCAACAGCGAGAAGGGTTGGATAAGGTAGGTGCAAGTTTCGAAATGAAACATACCAGCATGTGATACTCATGTATGTGTATCGCAGCTGTCGTGCCCTCTTGGTATCTAAACGAAAACGCCCAGACTCTTAGTGGAAAACAGGGCTACTGTTCATACCGTTTTGTGGGGCTTGCGTGGTAGCGGAGCTTGAAGAGATCTACGGTGGTTTCTCGAGTATCTCGAGGTGGTAAGCCCGCAAGCGGGAGATGACAGTGACACGGACCCGGGATGGGGTCCCGGGTTGGAATGGTGATCCAAGTACGTGGTTAGAGTTCAAACAGGCAGCAAGGCTATACGTGGCAAGCACGACCTTCGACAAGAGGTACACCTGTGGACCACGGGTGGCCGCGGAATTGTCCGGGTCAGCCAAGACGTCGATCTTGGGGAAGAAGAGTTCGTGGCTATCTGAACCAGGTGGCACGGAGACCTTGCTGCAGTTCTTGCAGACCATGATAGGAGAACCAGCTCTACCTGAAGTTGGGAACTTCATGAGACAGTACTTTCGGGTACTCAAGAGGAAGAAGGGTGAGTCCATGTCTTCTTTCTGCGTTCGCCATCGTGAGGAGTATGAGAAGATGTGCCGGGCTTTGGCACGCATGTTGCGCGAGAACAAGCAGAAAGGAAAAGGCATGGTGGTCAACAAGGTAGAGAGTCAAGTGAACAGCGTGATGGGCAGTCACACCGGAGACCAAGAGGGCAATAGTGAGAGGGGTGAGGCTGCCGGAGGAGAACCTAGTGATGGAGACCAAGGAGGACATGGGGAAGTACCGTGGGGGAGTCCAGACTCTCAGTGGTGGTCCGACCGTTCATGGGGTTGGGGCTACGACTGGCGATGGAACTCAGGATCATGGTACGGGTCTTCATGGAATCCACACTGGGGTAGCTACTCGGGGAGTATCACACAGGAGGAGAATGACGAGGAAGAGATGGAGCAAATCCTGCCGGACGCAGTGCTGGGATGGTTTTTGCTCGAGAAGACAGGCTTGGACCCGATTGAGAAGAGCATCATCCAAGGGGAGGTCAAAGGAAACTTTACGTTGGCGGGAGTTGAAAATGCTCTACGAAGTCACTGGACTGATGACCAAATTCGAGCTCGTGACGGAGAATCTCGTCACCAAGCCCAGTTCCAGGATGAGGAGGAAGATGAGCCCATGGAAGAAGATCAAGCAATGTTTGAAGGATGGACTGAGGATGAGATGTCCTGGTACCAGGATGCTAAGGCAGAGGAACAACGAGCCTGGATGCAACTACAGCAGTCCCGTCGGACTTTGAGAGAAGCGAGGGCCCGTCAACATGAAGTCAAGATGTCCCGCAAGTTTTACAAGCCGAGTTGGCAGTCCAGACCACCAGGTGGACAGGGCAAAGGTGGCGGTGGACCGGTGGGAGCCAGTAGTGCTTTCAGGTCCAAAGATGCATGTTTTCGATGTGGAGGACGTGGTCACATCGCGAGAAACTGCCCAAATCCACCCAGCCAGGAAGCCAAGATCAGTGAGGAACAAGAAGAAGGAGACTTTGCTGAGTTTACCTACTTTGCCGAGCCCACGGAGTCGACGTTGGAAGGTGAAGAAGAAGTAGAGACATATGAAGGACAGCTTGAGCAAAGCAGTTTTACCGTGGAGAGTCAACGACCATCTACTGAACAGGCTATCGCGGAGGGCAAGGCAGTGATCGATGGAGGAGCTACTCGGACTATGGGCTCCCTTCATGCAGTAGAGGCCTTGTCGAAACGATGGCTGCAAAATCACGGATGTTCAGGAGTGAAGTCAGTGGATGTGAAGGACCAACCGGTGTTTGGTTTTGGAAACAGCCAGAAGTCCAAGTGTTTGTCCACGTGTGTGATGAAGGTCCCTTCCCAAGAGACCCCAATGAATCTTCGCATCCACGTGTTAGAGCAGGGGAAGGCACCCATACTACTTTCCATCGATTCACTACGGGCTATGGGGGCAATCATTGACTACACCCGTGATGAGGCTGTTTTTACCGCGATAGACCCATGTCGGGTTGTACAGCTTGAGCGATCACAGGTAGGACATCAGTTGTTGCCATTGGCTGAAGACTTTCTTCGTAGTGGTAGGATTTTGGAGACCCCCATCAAGAGTTTGGGGGCCAGCAACGTAGAATAGGAAACCAGACTCAGCCTAGGCCGGCCTGTACCTGGGTGTGAGGTGAAAAAAGATACGGGCAACAAGAATCTTAGGGACAAAAGAGGTGGAATGAACTCGGATGTTCGTCACCTTAGGATGGACGAAGGAGAACAAAGAAGCCGAGAGGAAACCCAAAACAATGGACTCCCAAGAAGTAACCATGGACGTTGTGCACACCCTAACACACAAGCGTGCACAGTGACACATGCTCAGGGTTTTGTTGGGAATCATGGGGTTTGTGAAAAAGGGACTCAAACTAGGAATGATACTTTTCAGCATTCAGTGGATCTTGATAGGAATTGTGATCATCGTGACAATCCCCCGGATCGTTCAACTCGTGATGGCATCCTCAACAGCCTTCCACCAGAACGCAGTGACACAGACCAGCGGCATGAAGGCACATTACCTGTGCACCAAAGCCGAGTGTCTGCAGGAGTTGGCACGTCATGGGACGAAGCCTCGTTCAGACCTAACAGTGCCAGAGTTGAGGGTGTTGCTGCGCGAGGTGAGGCGCAAGATGGGCCTCCTTCCGGATGCCAAGCCCAGCTCCATCATGGACGAGATCAAGAAGGGCACCAAGGAGGAGTTGAAGAACATGTGTGCGGCTCGAGAGATTCCTTTCGGCAGCAGGGCAACGGTAGGAGAACTCCGCCTGGCCCTTCGTCAATGGTTGGTGGAATCGGGCACGGCAGAGACAGTGATCACCTTCGGTCGCCATCAGGGAGCAACCTTCGGAGAAGTAGCGGTGACAGCACCGTCATATCTCGAATGGGCCAAAGGAGTGGTTCAAGAGGAGTCAGAACCAGAGTGGCGATTGCTGCAGTTGGCGAAGTGGGCTGCGAAAGTGGCCAACCAGCCAGAGCTGTGGCAAGAGGAGAAGCCCTATGTCCCACCAGAGACAGCACAGGGCATCAAAGAGAGCATGAATCAGGAGACACTTGGCCGTGTCGCTCGAGGCTATCAGACACAACCATCAGAAGCAGCCCCGAAGCCGGGAGTCACTCACGAGAGCATGATGCTTCGGGAGGCCATCGAGAAGATGCATGCCCAGATTGTCACTATGGGCAAAGAGATCCAAGACCTCAGGCAGGAGAACAAGGTGTTGTTGGCAGAGAAAGCTCGGAAGACCACCACACACACCGAGAGCAGCTTCGACATGGTGACAGAGATGGAGTTTCAGAGGATGGCAGCTCTCGACGAGGTGGATCCACTGGGTCGCTGAGCCAGGTAGAGCTCGACCCCACCTACCAAGAACCAGCGTGTGAGCTGGGGCATCTGAGTGAAGGGCAGCGTAGTTTGCTATGGAATGCCAATCAACAAGTTTTGCCCGATGCGTGGAACGCTGTGGTGAATCATGGTAGGTTGTTTTTGCTAGAGGTGGCATGTTCCCCAGAGTCCACCCTGACCGCCGAAGCTTTGACGCAAGGTTTGGCTGCAAAAAGAGCGTCTCTTCACAATGGTTGCGACTTAACTACTCCCGAGGGTCTGAGGAACACTTTAGAGATTGTTCAAAAAAGTAGGCCCCAACATGTTTGGATTAGTACGGAATGTGGACCATATAGCCCAATGCAAAACTGTAACCAGAGAAACGAACAACAGATCCAAGACTTGGAGAGGAAAAAGAGAGAAGCTAGGAAACAGTACTTAGGGGGCCTGGTGGTGGCATATTATGCCAGATCGCTCGGCTCGGAAGTGCATTGGGAATGGAGTAGGCGATGTAGGGCATGGAAATGGAAAAACTTTGAAAGGTTTCGGGAACATGTAGGGACTTTCACGGCCATTGTTGGTGGTTGTCGGGTTGACTTGTTTGTTCCTAACACCAGGAAGTTTATTCAAAAAGAATGGCGAATTGAGACCACTCATGAGGGTTTTGCCAAGTCATTGCACTTACCATGTTTACGGGATGCATGTCAGGGTGAACATACTCCTTGCGAAGGGAGGCTCACTAGGATGTCAGCTTTCTATCCGGTCAAAATGGCCAAACGAATCATTCGCTGCCTAAGGAACCTGGTGACTAAGGAAACAGTGCAGTCGTGTGTGGAACTGGGTCGGTCGGAACCTCCCCCAAAACCCCAAACTGGACCCTTTTTGGTTGGGGATCATTGCAACTGCAAGTTGTTTCGGGATCAGGGTTTGGTTCAACTTTGCCCCAACTGCATTTTGGGTAGTCATAAGGGAGAGGTTTTTGTGGGAGATGACCAAGAAGAAGAACCCCTTACCCCCGAAGAGAAAAATGAGTGGTTTAGGAAATTCCGGCTGATCCATTCGGCCACTGGACATGGGAGTCTTGACCATTTAACGAGGGTTTTGGTGGAAAAAGGGGTGGATCCTAGGGCTGTCAAGTTGTCTAGGGATTTTAAATGTGATGTTTGTGAAGAAAGGAAGAGACCGCTTCCGAGGAGGGTGGCCACCTTGGAGGTGATCCCTAGGAAATGGAAAGTGGTGTTGGCGGATTGTGCGGTTTGGAGACACCCCCATACCCAAAAACGGACGATTATCGGGTTGTTTATGGACCAGGGAAGTAGGTTTTTGGTTGGGAAAGTTTTGATTGAGGGTGAAACCAAGAACGTGAATTCCGACCAATATGTGAAGTTTTTCCAAGAGAATTGGCAACCGTACTTTGGGGCACCCGATTATGTTAGGTATGATGGGGAGGGCACTTGGAGATCTAGGCAAATTGATGACATGCTTTCCAAACTGAATGTGATGCTCGACCCCATTCCTGGGGATGCCCATTGGCACATTTCACCACTGGAAAGAGCCATTGATTGGATTAAGGAGACCCTGTCGAGATTGTCCCTGGAAGACCAAGGGAGGAACACGTCTGAGGTGGTGGCACAGGCCATCGCTGTCTGGAATCAAAGGGAGATGGTCAGGGGTTTTTCACCATATCAACATGCCTTAGGACAAGCCCCCGACCTGGATGGAAAATTCTTTGATTCCGAAATTCAGGGTCTCCCAGTTGGTCTGATGGATAGCCCCGAGGGTGAATTCCGGCGACAGTCCGAACTTCGTCTGAAAGCTGAGGAGATTTTTATTAGATGGCAGGCCAGCGAAAGGCTTTCTCGGGCTTTGAACTCGAAGGGTAGACCAGTTCCCACTTATAACCCAGGGGATCTTGTGTTTTACTGGAGGACTATTAAACCTGGGGGCCAGGGTCAAAAACACCAAACAGGGTCCTATGGGGGTTACGCCGGTCCGGCAAGAGTCCTGGCGATGGAGGTCAGGTATGATGAAGCGGGAAACCCCCGGCATAGCTCGGTGATTTGGTTGGTGAGAAACAATAGGATTTTGAAGGCCACTGTT
>OMLO01004332.1_pt1 | contig 11851 bp, 4 predicted proteins | sample 1674811 | NCBI WGS metagenome assembly OMLO01 (sample SAMN06265003, study PRJEB25207) | coral metagenome | isolation source: Coral host | place: Mexico:La Bocana,Puerto Morelos, Mexico | collected 2008-11-13 | reverse complement strand
ATTATCATTATCATTATCATTATCATTATCATTATCATTATCATTATCATTATCATTATCATTATCATTATCATTGTTGTTGTTTTCTTCTACAGTGCAAGAAGTTAACAAATGCAACCCCTCTCCTTGCTTAAATGGTGGCACGTGCATCAACATTGGACACAGTTTCACCTGCGTCTGTCCAAGTAATTTCTATGGAAGCCGGTGTGAGCTTGGTAAGATAGCCTTTATTATATCTAGCAAGCATGGGGGGCGATAAATTAGCGTTACAGTTTTCTTGATTTCTTTTAAACACTAAGTGGATTTCCGAAATGCTCTGTGACTTAACATAAGATTTTTACAGTAGAACCTTCACTAACGGACAGCTCTCTGCAATAACGGCCAGTTAATCAACAACGGACGAACCGTATAAACAAAACCCCATTTTTTATTATAACAGATGAAGAAATTTGATCTTATGCGCGCGTCGTTGGTCTCTGTATCTGTTAGGTTTCTGTTTTATGGATATATTTTGATTGTGTACATGTTACGTAATTACATGCTAACATGTTACAGTAAGCATTTTAAATCTTGCAGCCCCGCCCACCTCTCTGCAGCGGGCACTTTCCTCTTTTCCCAAGATGGCCGTTGTGGGGAGGCATTTCCCACTTTGGTTGTCCTCAATTGTTTTTAACAAGGAAACATGATCTCATTTCTCATGCAGGTTGTGGGATTACAGAACTGGGTCTCAAAACTCCAAACACACGTCGAATCCCAGACAAGTACATTTCGGCATCATCGCAGAGAGACGGTAACCACGCTGCTCACCGAGCGAGGGTTGGTATCGAAGTTATCGGCTCGTGGGAGGATGGTTGGTGTTCGTCACAAACTGATGCCGCACCCTACATCCAAGTATTCTTCGGTGAGTTTTATTTTGTTCAGCGAACTTTTCAAACTCAATAATATTTGATCAAGTTGAAACAAAGAAAATCACAGCCGTGAAGGAGGTTTGGATAGATTTTAACGATTTTACTTCTCGGTTTACTCCTTAGATTTTGTTTTGATTGAGAAGAAATATCAAACACTGGAGACAGTGTTTCATAGGCTATCCAATTACCTTGACGTTCGTCAAAAATATTTCGCTGCGTGGCATATTTTAGCTTTCTTCTCGGTGTTTGAATATCCTGATGAAACTTTGTCACTCGTGTTTGATATGTTACTTCCGAACAGAACAAAAACAGTTTAAACACTTTTCTGATGCTATAAATTGCTTGTAATGTCACAGTTGCAAAAAATCAGCGTTTTTTGTAGCTCGACTAACTGTTGTACAATTGAATTCAGGTTACCTGTTACTGACTTTCTAGTTTTGTCATTGGTTTCTATTCTCCATTATCAACACATGGCATATAGAGGAAAGAAAAGAAGTACGCCCTTGTTGAATTTTACCTTTTCGATGAAGATGATATTCAACAGCAAAATTATTTTTGATCTACCCCATCAACCCTTTTATTTTTTATCCTTATTTTGGAGAATATAAAAATGACAATATTTCCGTTGTCACCTCGTATCCAACGGCGGTCCGTGGAATAATTATAATTATTCTTCTTGCCCTTCAGTTTGCATTTATGATTTTTTGTTCATTGCTGGTTTCACGGTTTTCGAGATCCCGCTACAACCACAATCATGGACAAAGCAGAGTCTTGCAACAAATTTCTCATTTTGTCCCTTTTGCACACACCCCGGACCCGAAATCATCTTCACCTTCCCGAGTTTTAACATTTTATTGGGTGGGGAAGGAAAATCAGTAACATTTTCTTAACAGCGTTTTTTAAAGGATATCGGTGCTTTTTCAGAAACACAGATAATGTTAAATTTTGCAATACATCAGTTTCCCAAGAACTTTTGTCCACCATTGTAGGGTGTCAATTGGCATATTCTACTGAGTATCAGGTTAAGCAATACAAACACATCTCTGTCTTCAACAAATTAGAGCGGTTTTCATTTGAGTATCGAAAAGTAGTCGGTTTTGGATCAACTACGCTCCACGATTGGCGGGAAAAAAAAAAACTCGCGCCACATTTTCATCCAATCAGAAGTAAAAACAAAAACAATCATGACTTTCTCGCTCACGTTTTCCCGCGCTTTGCATCAGCTACGTGTAATTACTTGGAGTTTCGAATAGTTCACTGGATTGTCCGTGTCTGTGCTTACTTTGGTTTTGTTTTTACGAAACTTAATTAAAAACCGCTTTGTAGAAACACAAGTTTAAGTCTCAAAGAACGTAAAATGCAATTAGAAAGTGCTGTTTTTAAAAAAAATAATAAATGATAAATGTTGTTTTCTTCCAGAATACTTAACAAATATAACTCAGATTGAGACCGAAGGTGTTCAAGACGGAGCAACAAACTTATGGGTTGAACATTATTATGTATCAACAAGTAACAGTACTGATGAGGCGTCTTTTGTCGAATACACTGAGGAAGGCAAGACAAAAATAGTAAGTACAAGTCTTACATTGATCGGTTTAACGAAACGATTCAATTTTGCTATTTTCTGCGTAAAGTTTAGGATTATAGGATGAAGTTGACCATCTAGTAAAGGGAAAAATTGTTCTCCAAAGAAACTGCCACGGTGACAATAGCTTTGCAGAATGTTGCTGATTTTAACCTGGAAAGTGACGTCGTTTATAAAGCACCACCGTTTCTGCGTGTTCATCGTCTGGTTGATCACTTAAACACGCGTAGTATATTGGCTATTGACTAATGTACAAGAGCGCTACTATTGGATTTTTGGGCTCAACGAAATTCTTGTTTGAATCTCAAATAACGTTTTCAACCCGACTGTATTTTGCAGTTTACAGCCAACAGAGATATTTTGGCGACAAACGTCACTCTCCGTACCACCAATGCACACTTCATCAGAATTCATCCAGTGAACCACACCGGGGCGTTTGCCTGCATGCGGTTAGCTATGTATGGATGTGACAAAGGAGGTACTGTAGCATATCTTCATAATGGATTTATTATCATTATTACTCTTTGTTTACAGTGAGTAACACGTCGAAGTTTGCATCTGTTAAACTTGTCAACTTCGACAAATGATTCAGACGTCGAACCAGATATTCCCCAGTACAGCCCTCGCGCTCGCTTGTAGGAGGTTAATATCAAGAAGTGTGCTGAAAATAAACGTAATAAGAGACTTAAAGAGAACAGCTGCCGTACATTGCAACAGCATTGACTCATATTCCTGGAGAAAAGAATAAAGGAAAATTCCTTTTCTTGTCTTTACAATAGTAATTATAAAGTAGTGAATGCTTGAACATATATATATTTTTAATATAGACAGGCATACTTGAGAGAATTCGAAGAGAGCAAACTTCTGACTGGTCTGACAAATTTTACAACGTTTCGACCATTCGGTCTTCTTCAGATAAAAAATTGAAAAAATAAAAAACTAAAAACTATTTATATTTATAGAAATATTTTCTTTTTTGCTGTTAGAGGGTTTTATAGAATTTCCACGAACGATTCTACAGAGACTAGACAATGCCCCACTAACTAAAGATCCTCTGTTTGGTACACACTTAGCAGGTATGTTTTAAACGGATTGAAATTTTGACTAAACTAATTGTGACCATCATTAATGCTTTGAAGTATACGCTGTCATTACGTGCTCCAGTTTTCGCTTGTACATGGAAAAGGTTTGACACCCAGTGGATGTAAACTAGAGAACGAGAGAGTACAATAGACAGTGAATTCTAGACGTAGCCACGTGTGCCTCTTAGGATCCTTTGCGGTTGTTTTCTAGAAATAGTCGGCTTATACAGTTTCATATAAACTGTGTAATTATACCGTTTTTGTTACCACCCAAGTTACGTGGTTGTTTTAGTGGAGTCTTTCGCTGTCCACAGTAATTTCGCGATCCAGGATTTCTGCTGGGATAGATGAAACCAGGAGTGGTCTAAAAATAACTTAACAGGGATTACTTTCAGAATAAGACATATACATGGGATTAATTCTGTTACTCCTCATCCTATCCGGTTATGGCGGTTATCTTTCAGCGGTAGTTGGAAATATCTTTATTTTATTTTCAACTTTTAACAGCGATACCCTTGGCAGTGTTTATTGGTCTTCTCGTGATGTCATTGATGTTTCTTTTGCTTCCTCTCGGGTAAGTGACGTTTTCCTTAAAATCAGGTGCACATAAAAATTTCGAAGTGAAGGCTTAGAATAAGAACCATTTCCTGGAAGACTAGAAATTTAGAGATAACGTTATCTTGACAGTAGGCATAGACATTCAAATTTCTCAACTAGTTTTAGTTTTTAATCTTAGGTCTGAAGCTTTTAAGGCTATACATTATTTTTGGACTTTTAATATTATAAGAACTTTATTTTTAAGAGGACTCTCTTGAAATCACCAGTAGGTTATTAGAGACCTCCTCTTAAGTTATTAATTTATTGTCATATTATGAATCCTCGTTTGCCTTTTAATGCAGCACTCCTGGTCCTACTGGACCTTACCAGAGAGGCACTACAGTTCGATTCGACCCAGAGCCTCCTCAAAACGGGGATGTTCCGCTAGTACCCCTGTACGAATCTCAGTCGTTAACAATGCTGCTGGGCCCTGAGGTTGGATTACAAGTGGAAAGCATCAACACAACACCTGGTGATGCAATTTTCTCTAACGAAAATAAGGTATAGTATAGCGAGCAGAGTTACCTGCACCTGCATAAAAAATAATGGAAATTTTTTCTTTAACATGGTTAACCCGGTTACAAAGAGGATTCTTTTAATTCCTGGTGTCACAATCCTCTTGAAGTTTCCTTCAAGTGAATAAAAAAACTTTTTCTTCAAGATAACAAAAATCTAAAAACTAATACTCAAAGTAGACAATTGTTGGCAAAGGTACCTTTGTGATCATTTTACAACAGAAAACAAAAGAACTTTTATTATAAAGCGCACGTTACTCGTGGCACTGCACAGAGTTTTAATTAATTGTTTACAACTTCTTGAGATCTTTCTTGGTAAATTTATTATATCGAGTCAGAGTGCAAGAACTATGTGATTCGGAGTTTTCAGCTTACACTCAGAAAATATTGATATCTTGCCAGTTGATTTGATGATCTTAAAAGCTGAATTCAATTAAAACAAATGACGATAAAGCGATATTTGTTGTAAGATTGGGGAAAAGTTCATGGCAACTGAACTTTGCTTTACAATGTTATACCAGAGCAAAACTGATAGGGGTACTGGCTACGCAAAATAACCTAAGACTTAAATATGCAATAGCAGCCAGTTAAAAGAAAAGATGCTCACATGTTTCGGTCAGGGACGCAAACCAACAAACAAAGAAATAATCAACACGTACTGCATTTCCTATGAAACTTGCTTCAGTCTCGTCATCAAGATAGGCGATATTCGTCGATCGTTGACGATAACAATGACTTCATATTGATAAGCTAAGGCATCCTTAGTTTATGATTCGTTGGGTTGAGAATACAGCCGTAGGTCCATGTAACATCAAATTTACCTACCATGGCACATTCTTATTTTCCTTTATTAACTCAGAGCAAAGTTAATAACCCCATTGTTTTTACTGGTATTTTTTTTGCAGATTTTTAGTTTCGACCGACAAGTTAGTGTGGCGAACGGTAGGGCGAACGGTGTGGCGAACGGTGCGGCGACTGGTGCGGCGACTGGTGCGACGACTGGTGCGGCGACTGCTGAGTTCTAAACCTAATCTCATAGTACACGTTGAGTGCAATAGGCCTAGAATTCAACGCACACCGCGTTCCAAGCTAGAAGATGGAGGTTAATGAACTTAGGGATTTAGTTTCTAAAAGAAGCTGTTAGAAAAAAGTGATGATAATTTACAATAAAAATATCAGAGGAACAAGTAAACAATAGATTCAACTAGAGGTAGCAGGAAGCAAAGTAACAGTGTAATGATCGCGAACATACTATAGTTTTCATAAAGACACTGTAGAGTCTTGTCAAGAGAACGACCTTGAGAACTTGACAATCATTTCTGTTGCCGGGGCAACAGAAAACGCTCGTCTAATACATGTAATAAAGATAAGATAGTGATTAAGTAAAATAGAGAGTGTTATTTCTGAAAGTATTTCTGTCCTGTGTGCTTTTCAAAAATATTTTAAACAATGTACAATCGAACTTCCATCAACCGCCACCACAAATTCTCTACAACGGTCACCTCTCTACCTCTACTCTCCTCTCTTCTCCACTGCAAAAATAACCTCTCTACAACCGCAAGTTAATCAAGAACTGACAAACCGCGCGTTATATTGTAAAAGGTCTCGAAAGTTTTTCCGTACCACGCCACGTTGATCTCCATTTCGGTTCTGGTTTAATTTTATTGTTGTATTTTGATTGTATCAAAAAGATACAAGATATAAAGGAGGAAGAGTGACAATATACGTGTCTCGAGCAAAATAAAAAGCTAATTCTACTGCTGAACTTGCGAAAAATCAAAAGCATAAAACATGACAGGAAGGGTGGACCAGGTAGTAACCGAAAAAACGCTCGTAGGTCCTCGCGTAAAATCATCCACGTGATAGAGGAAGAGTGACAATACACATCCTCATGATGATGAAAAGCTACTTTTACTAATTTGATAAACTCAAAAAAATCAAAAGCCATTGCTTACTATCGGCTGAAATAACGTAAACGCTTCTTTCGCAGCCCAAGTTCTGTTTCGCGTAAAACATTTTGCTTCTAGGGTCTTTTAGCCAGAATGTCGTCCAAACGGCTGAAACGATTAGAGACGTTAGAGTTTGATATCATTTTTATGCCGGGTCACCACTGTTGTTTTAGAAAAGAAGAGAGAGGGGAATATGTGAAATATTTACTGATGCATTTCTGTGGTTTAATCTGCAGAGTTCTGCTTTTTTTTTTCGAGAAAGTAAATTGGCGATGTAATCGCTTCTCGCATGATTGGTAAAAGAAAAAATCTTCGTGATTTAATAGCAAAAGTCCATGTGCAATTGGTGCTGACCTTTATCACCCTCATTTAACCTGCCATTTAGGCGGCCAAATCCATCCAATACAGTTGTCTGGCTTTTTAGATCTCGCCTTTCGGCGTTCAAGCTAGATTTTAACCAAAGCTCGCGCGAGATAGCAATAGGGATAAGTGAATGAAGATGGTGAATTTTACACTCGGTAATGAATGTGAATAACACAAACACTTATTTCGCAGTGTGGGACAAAGAAGAAATCTCAGTCCCCGACAGGAATCGAACACATGACCCCCCGAACACATGGCGGGCGCTTAATCCACTGAGCTACAAGAACTCATGGAGAGCAAGGCTTTTTCTTTGTCCTACATTCGCGTCATGTTGATTAATTCACCTTTAACAAGTTAGCAATAGTCTCAAAAATAGACCTTCCTTTTTTGCAGCATTGTTTGGCTAAAATTAGTCAATGTTAGTCAATATATGATCTTTTATAATATCATTTGCATCACTCACATTCTTCGGGTATATTACGAACTCACAAATGGACCAGCTCCTAGATGGCTTGATAGCTCAGTCGGTAGAGCATTGCACCGGTATCGCAGAGGTCATGGGTTCCAATTCCGTTCAGGCCTAAATTTTTTTCAGGCTTTAATTTTGCTTAAGTTGTGTGCGTAACTGCGATGATCAATCATAAATCATATCTTTCCCCGCAGTTCAAATATATGATCTTTCATATATTCATTTGCATCATTCACGTTCTACGGGTATATTACGAACTCACAAAGTGACCACCTCCCAGATGGCTTGATAGCTCAGTCGGTAGAGGTCATGGGTTCCAATTCCGTTTAGGCCTGAATCTTTTTTTCAGGCTTTTTAAAATATCACAACTGCTTAAGTTGTGTGTCTAACTTCGATGACAATCATATCATATCTTTCTCCGCAGTTCAAATATATGATCTTTCATATACTCATCTGCAAACACCTTTATGTTCAGAAATCAAACAGTGTCAACAGTGACTTGTAATAAAACAATCAATATTGTGTTGTGTTTTAAGGAAATAAGTTTTAATACGCTCCTGTAGAGATGGTCGCTGTACAAACTACGGTTTTGTATAGTAAGAAAGTATAAAGGAAAGTTATTTTGTTCTAGTTTCAATTTTCCTTTTGACCTCAGCCCAAAAATAATGTATCTTTTGCAACTTTTTACGTTGAATATACAATATAGGGATAGATCTTTTATTTCGTGGTTACATTTACCTTTTAAACTGAGTTTATTTAGTTGACGTTTTCGATGAAGACGACTCTATGCATATATTGTTGATTGTCTTTAGTGTTTCAAGCTGACTTTATTCAGCCGTCTTTATTTTCTTTCTTACATGATGCAATCGTGTATTGCGTTAGTATAAGTAACCTACTTTGCACATTCTAAGACGATTTACATCTCCTCGATTTACGATTTTACATGAAGAGTTGTACATCAAAGGCATATAGCGAAGTTACGAAGAATAAACGTTTGAAGTCCAAGCTCTCCGAGTGTCCTGATTTCAGTATTAGTTGTAGCAGATCCGACGGTACTTTGCAACCCGCAACAAGTTCCTTTCCCGTAGCAAGCGAGCGAGTTCCTTCCCCATGTGCAGTCAAACAGCCAATTAGGCCTCTCAAACGCCCGTTTGTCCCAGTTAGTGATCACAGAGGAAAAACACATGGTCACATTTTGGAAAAACACATGCCTTGATCTTAAAGTAGACATTATGACCAGACATAATGTAATTTATGGCGCGCAAGGCCATAAATGAATCTTGCACCAGGTACCTGCAGACTGCAATGAAGATAGAAAGATTTCTGATTATTTTGTATAATGAATTGAAAAAGGAACACGCCGAAATTTATTCCATGGGTGGCTTATCTTAGCGGTCCGTATTGCACAAAATTCGGAGTTCTAAGGGAAGCAATCGAAATTCTCCTTGAAGGTAAGGTTTTCATTTAGGTCGTCATAAAATGGCTAAAAGGGTTTTCAAAGACAGGTTTATGTTTTAATTGGGCAGGTAACTTAGTTAGCAAGACCACGCACGTGCTATGTAACTATGTAAACATCATCCAAACACTGTTTACATGAAACGAGTGTCTCTTTTAATTAATAACTGCTCATTCCATGTTCACCTGTTTTAAAGCAAATAAACTTTTAGAAATAACTAAAGCACAGGACTATATTTTCGAAGAAGGCCCGGCATAGATTAAAGCCTGTTGTCAGGCGGGTTTTGTATGCCAAGTTAATTGAATTAGTGGTGCTGTTTTTGTAGGAAAAAAAAGAGTTTCTCGAATAAGGGAACTTCACCCGTTCACCTTATACTTATAAGTTCACGCTAAATAAATTATTAACCAAGGGCGCGAACCCTTGCTACTAAAAGAACAAATGATTTTCTTGTTCTCTTTAGTAAAATCGATTCCACTATACTTCTTAGTGTATGAAACGAGTCTCTATTACTACATTCATCTAAGATTTATTCCCTGTATTTATAATTTCTTCAGTTCAAGACATCAGCCTACAGTTAGTTGTACATAAATGTTTGATGTTGGATTTGGTGTTATTATGACCGCAGTTCTTGAAAATGTCAAATTATGTTGATTAATAGACCAATCAAAATTGGACACAGATTGTTTTAAATCAATAAAAAAGATTCGAAAAGAATAAGAACAAAGCTTGCGTTTTATTTTCTGTTAGTAAGTTGACTGGCTCAGTCGCATAACAAGTCGGTTCTCCGTTCAGATTCCAGTGGGAGGTAAGTAAAGTCTGTCAGTTTGGTTTAAAAACACAAGAACCATCTTAATTCAGTAATACATCCTTCCATCTGGTTAGTGTTTTTTTTTTCAAGCCATGAACGAAAACGCTATAAAAGATGTTGAGGAGTTATAAGCTTTGAACGCTAAATACTGTGCAATAAGCCAGTTTTGACTAGTATACCAGACTCGTGTGATAAGCCGCTGTGTTTAGTTGAGTGAGGGAGTCCAAGAAGTCAATAATCATTAGTATAAGTACGTTACAAAGGGAGAGGAAGATTGAGGGCGGAGAATATCTATCAGGCGTTAGAAGTAAATTGATCATTCTGCAATCTAGGAACTGAACATGCCAGGGAAAAAGTAGAGGACTGAAAATCTTGACACGAATGCAACAAAGAGCAATTAAATGCTTGTACTTCAAATTAAACGCTGATTTCAGAATCTCATTCTACACAGTGCCAAAGAGTTTAGCCGGCTGGTAAAAAAGAGAAAATAATCCTTCTTTCTCCACTTCAAACAAAGCCGGTTTCTGAAAATCATACGAATTCCTTAAATGTCCCTCAAGAAATTGCATTGATATCTTAAAATAACTGTCGTAAAATTTTCCTTTTTCACTTTAAAAATTATCGTTGCGGAAAAACTGAAAAACTATATCGTATTTTAAAAGTTCTCGACAGTTTATTTGGCATAACCTAACATGTTTGTAACACACGTTTTCTTTTTTCTTGTTAACCGAAAACCTCATGAGTTATTTATAATTAAGGATTTGTTTAACAAAAAGGTATGTTCCTTGTACCCTGTGATTTGACGAAAGTAACTTGTACGGGTACAAGAAATTAAGTTAAATGGGTATCACATTTTTCATGCCAAACACTCACTTCTTTGGCTGTTGCTTATTTCTATTATGTTATTATTGTTATCACAAGGTTTCAATGATGTTGCTCGGTGGATATGTGATGTTAATACCCTGGGCACTAGTCTTGTTGATCTCAGGTAACATTAATTTTTCGATCTCTTATTTCGCCAATTATTAAATATTATACATTTATGGATGGAATTTACCTTTTACCAAACCTGTTCCACTGCATCTTGTTCCCTCTATCAGTGGTTTCTTCCCAAACTGACCAAAATACTTCATGTAGCCGTGAAATGGAAGGCCAGCCAGTGGAAGGACCATGCGGTCAGCTGTGTATCTGCTTAAACGGGACAATGCAGTATTGTTGCAGGCAAAGAAAGAACTTTCAGTCAATGACAAGAAGTGAGAGACTTCGTTATGTAAACACGGTTGTTAAAGCGTCATCCGATGCTCGTTACCGAACTCAATACAATACAATCATTGAGACACACCTGTTGTTTTTTGATAAAGGCATTCATCGAAAAGCACAGTTTTTACCTTGGCACCGTTGGTAAGTTACGAAAAACCCATTACCTTTTTGATTCCTTGAGTATGTTAAATTTTAACACTTAAAATCAGGAAATTAAGAAATAATATAATTAACAATTATTACACAAGACAGAGATAATAGTTTTATTAAAAACGCCCCCAAAATGTAGAAAACTAAAGGAAAATAGATGGCAACGCCCAAAACAATCACGCGTACACTTACCATACTTGTAGAGCATGGAGTTATAGCTCATGCATCATGAAGGCTAAGTCAAAGAAAACTCGTTATTTTATTATCCAAATATCAAGTTTTTAATAACACTCAAAGTGTACTTCATTTTATGGGTTTGTCTTAATGTCACTGTATTTTAGCTTTTGAAGAGATTACTACATTGACTACCTATTGAAACGTTTTGTTTTTCTTTTTTACTTCTTCCCAGGCGAAATTGAGCGGAGGGGGGGGGAGGAAGGGGGGGGCGGGGGCGAAGGGAAGGTATTTATATAAAAAAAGCTTTTTCATTCATTCACGCATACATATATTTCTTCATCAAACCATTTTCCTCCTGTTAGCCTGGGCTATGTAGTTCACTTAGTCCATTGATTCATTCATTCTTTATTTCTTTCGTTCGTTTGTGCATTCCCTCGTTCCTTCATTCATTCCTTCATTCATTCATCCATTCATTCATTCACTCTTGTCGAGTCGTTTCATCCTTTATTCATTCAATTTAAATCAGTAAAAT
>OMLO01004331.1_pt1 | contig 11852 bp, 10 predicted proteins | sample 1674811 | NCBI WGS metagenome assembly OMLO01 (sample SAMN06265003, study PRJEB25207) | coral metagenome | isolation source: Coral host | place: Mexico:La Bocana,Puerto Morelos, Mexico | collected 2008-11-13 | reverse complement strand
GAAGAAAGACAGGCAAAGGAGGCTGCAGCAAGGAAAGCTGAGGAGATCAAGAAGGCTGAAGAAGCAGAAAGGCAAAGGGCAGAAGAGGAAGAAAGACAGGCAAAGGAGGCTGCAGCATGGAAAGCTGAGGAGATCAAGAAGGCTGAAGAAGCAGAAAGGCAAAGAGCAGAAGCTGCAAAGGAAGAAGACAAGAGAGAGGCAAAGGAGGCTGCAGCAAGGAAAGCTGAGGAGATTAAGAAGGCTGAAGAAGTAGAAAGACAAAGGGCAGAAGCTGCAAAGCGCGAAGAGGAAGCAAGACAGGCACAGGAGGCTGCAGCAAGGAAAGCGGAGGAGATGAGGATGATTGCCAAAGAGAGAAAGCAGAAGAAAAAAGAACAAAGAAAAGACATACAAAGCTTGCTGCAGAAAGCTACCAGTTTGACGTTTGAGCTGCAAGAGGTGTTGGCAGAGCTTGAAAAAGTTAGTCCAGAAATGCGTACGGTGTGCGAAGGCGACATTGTGGCAAAGATCCTTGAAACACCACTTGATGGAAACAATGAAGAGATCCTTGATGGAACCGATGATGAGAAAACCAAGGACAAAGGAGCCCGCAAGGACATCAAGCCGTTGGTGAAGGATTTGCCTTTGCTGGGAAGTCCTGCGGCAGAGAATGAAGACGAAGATGACATTGCTAAGATTTTGGAAAGGCAGAAGAATCTGAGAAGTGAAAAGAAAAGGGCGCTAGAAGCACAAGCTGCTCTTGCAGCCGCAGTTCCAAAGAAAAGAGGAAGAAGACCAAAGGAGGCGCCGGCTGTGAAGAAGGATGCAAAAAGAAAGAAGCCAGAGAAGGAAGAAAAAGAAGACAAGGATGCAGCGAGCGACGATGAGTTTTCCATGGAAGAAGCGCAAACCAGGAGTGATCAGGCAATGAAAGAGGAAAGAGCAAAGGAAGATGATGAAGAAGAGGATCCAAGCAAAGGAGGTGGTACTAGCCATAAAAAAAAGCGTCGCGGAGGTGGAGTTGAAGCAAAGAGCAAGGCCGCAGCTAGGGCTGAGGTCGAGGTCGAGGATCCAAAAACAAAAGAAGAAGCCCCAAAGACACGTGAGCCTAAGAAACCAAAGGACTGGACCATACTGTGTGTAAGTGCGTTATTTTGCGCATGCTGGTATATTAGTCACGTACAATATCAATGCTATCTTTACGACTTGTGCAGTCTATAGTACTTAGTATGGGTCGATTGATATATCATCATATCTGTTTTGAACCAAATCATTTGAGCATCTTGAGCATGATTTCTCTAGGATGAACCTGCAGCTGGGACAGCTGCAGCAAGAAGACAGGACTTGCAAATTTAGTACTTCCTGCGTTCGTCGCAGTGGTTGTTTCCTCTCAATTTCATGATCGCCCAATATACTCATTATTCTCAATTAATTTTAGTCCTGTTGACCCATCCTTTTCAAGAGCCTGGCCTTGAGGAGACTCAAGCCAAAAACCTCACGTCGATCAAGAACCTGGTGAGTGGGGAGGTGCTGGAAATGTACAAGCTCCCAAATGATGACCATTTGGAGAACACCAAGTCTTGGCCACAGGATTTCAAGTTGCAAAGTATTGATTTCAAATTTATTTCTCTTTGGCTTGGTTTTGATTTTTATGTCAGGTCCTGGACCCAGCCAGCACCAGCACATCTGAAGGAAACCATACCGATTAGCACTTTGCGCAGCCCCCAGTCATTGGGTATTGCTTGATCCAATTTGTCTGATTGATCTTTATCTAAACTTCAAAAACATGAACGATCCGAAAACGGCTTGACCCAAGTGTACTATTGTCTACATACCATTCAGCTGGCTGGAATGTTATTGAATATCAATTTAAAAACTGTTGGCGCTCCACTTGAGGCTAGCTGGTGCCTTCTACGTGAGGGGTGTGGATGGAGACAAACTGGACATTGTCAACGAGACATTTGACAAAGATCTCAAGGCCATTAGCGATTCTTTGGTTTTGCTTTCTTGAAACATTTTCGACCAAAACTAGTTCGTGCAACTGCAGGTAAATGGTGTGAAAGGGATTACCCTAACCTGGGGTATACACGGTGGAGCCCCACAAGCGTTTGGACCCCAACATCCATATCCAGAACCCTCTCCCTCCAATCCTGATTCGTGATGGATCTTAGGTGGGACCTGGCTCGGTGCTTGGCCAATTGGATCACAGTTGAAGATCTTAGGGGCAAAACTGCTCCAGCGTAGCGCTCGATATATTATACTGCGGTATAATTTGGGGATTTGGTGTAGACACGCTTTGGCTTGTTGCAGGTTCTCAGACCTGTAAGATTTGGACAAACCATGACAAACCCTAGAAATAGATCTGCTCCGGAATCAATATTTTCATAAATCTACGTTGAGATCATATATCGGAATTATAATTATAAAAAAGAGAAATTGTTTCCGCAATCAGTGCAACAGCCTTCTTGGATCCAGTACAAACCTGAGGTCAAGTGTTGCGTGTTGGTACCTAATTTTGTTTCAGCAATCTGAAATTGAATATATGCCACGGTGGAGTGATTGGGTGTGTGTGTGTGTGGAAAAACGGCATCTCTTTGTTTGACTTGTTTTGTTTTGGGAATCTGGGGTCTCAAGCATGCGGATTCAAGCGCACATGCCAAGCGCGAACCTGAAACTTCTTCCAGCTGGCTCACGCAAAAAGGTGGTCGCTAGGTAAGTTGGGAAGGCCAGGATGACGAAGGCCTGGAAGCGGAGTGAGCTCGCTCTGTCGGTGATTGCAGCCACACTGGCACTCCACCTTGGAGCACCTCCTGTTTTGTTGGACCCTCAATTGCAACAAATGAAGTTTAAGCAGTTAATTAATAATTTGTTGCTAGTCGAAAAGCAAATCATCCAGAATTAGGCTTGAGATATGCGATCATGTGGCGGCCACCTACTGCCGTGTGTATGGGCAGAATCGGCGTGTCTGAATCTCATGATTTGTTTTTGGACCCAAACTTCCCAGTCAATTCTCAAGATTGATGAGAGATGAGGACCTTACGAACTTTGATGTCTTCTCTGGTCAAGGGGCAATCCATTCAGCTTTCTGTTGGACCCTCAGGTAAAAATAAACTTGTACAATTCTGGTTCAACTCAATTTGAATTGTTGCTGGACAGGGGACCGTGGTCATCCTTCGTGCAGGACCCAGAATTTCAATTTCAATGACAAAGAGTTTTTTTATCTGATGTTGAAAATCAAAGCCTGAGAAAAAACAAAAAATGCTGGTTGATAATTAGGCAGTGCTACGAGATCACATCTGGTGGAATCATGAACGACATCACGACACCGCAGGGGTCCCAACACCAACCATGTTGGATGGCGCCTGGCTCTTCTGTAGCTCTTGACCACCTGAGGCAAGGGTTCGGTCAAGCAGTTCTGGGCGTTCTCAGACTACGGCCTGACGCCGTGATGACATGTGGGCCACCATGCGGTAGCTTCATTTGGATAAATTCCGGAACGCATCAAAGGAGTGCAGACAGTCCATATGGCGACGAGACTAAAGACTATGTAAACATTGCTTCCATGAATCTAGACTCGAAAACAGAACTCTTTTTGAACATGGGTGAATTTTGGAAAAAGTTCATCCCTGGCTTTTATCGCCTTTGATTTGTTAAACCATTGTTGTTCAGCCCTGCCACTAATTTTGCTTCAATCCAGACTGGAGGATACAACTCTTTTTGAAAACATGTGCGTTTGGAAATTATGATCGCTTCAACTCTTCCCTCAAGGATCGCAGCGCGAACACTGATGCTTGTCATTTTGGCCACAGTCAGGGGGGCCTATGCAACAATCGAACAACCAGCATCTTCAACCATGAAGTACCTACCTGATTTTGTCAGAACCGGTAAGCTGATACAGAAGCTCCTTGGGCTTTGGACGGAACAGTTCTTGTGGGGGAACCTAGCTAGTTTTTCCCACAAAAAATTGATTGTTCTGAAAATTGCACTTCACTCTTGCCCAGTTGGATGGCCACTTGGGGATCTCCCACGCCAAAGCCTTCCAGACTTTGGGGAACCGCGCATGGCACTTAGTGTTGGTTCACATTCTTCATGGTTTGGATTTGGTGTACCACCAGCCTGTTCCAAGGACATGGTGCAAGGGTTTGTACAAAACCCTGACCAAGCTTCATAGAATGAAGCTGAAGAACCATGCACGAAAGCTGAAAGTCACCATCAAGAAACGTAAAAGTGATGGATCTATATCAGTGTGATGACCTCAAAAATTTGAAGACTTTCATTTCACGGACTCCAAAGGCAAATATGTGGATCCATGCATGCGTAGTATTGCGAACCAAAAATTTGAAGAGCCTCAGATCATTTTGCAGTTTATAAAAAAGTGAAAGCTCTGAATGGAAAGTTCTTGTGCTCTCAGGTGTGGTGGCCCACATCTCAAAGCTACTCAAGTATACCCTAAAGCCTTTGGCAAACGGATTTGCTTACTTCATGAAGAGATGATGGACTGGCTTGCTGAGCCGTGCTTAGAATCTATTTGTTGAATTTAGAATTCCGAAATATCGATATCGATGCCATTCTATAGAATTGATTGTTGAATTTGGAATTCCGAAATATACTTGTATCGGTGAGGAGTGAAAGCAAGATAAGGTCAATGACTTTTCTGTTTGAAGGAATGCACGCTTGACACAAATACTACCGCACTGGCCTCAACGATCGCGAGGACACCGATGGCCTGCGCCTGTCAGCGCTTGTCAGAAGTGCCGGCATCAAACTGAAGCAATCTGGGGAGATGCCAGCAGGATTCTCAAAGCAGTTCTTTGTAGCATTTTTTTCAGCCCAAGATTGTATTGAATTAAACAAGGCAACCCCAAAGCAACTTTCAAAACGGGGGAAAAAACTTGGCTCCTTTTGACCGGAAGTAGTAAAGTACCACTCATGCATATTTCGGGATTCCTGGACATTGATTTTGCCACTAGGTTCTTGGTGGGACTCCTATTGTGATTTGATACCATCTGGTCACGTTGTGACAGTGTCACCATTCACCCCAAGAAAAATGGTACTGGCACCATTTCAGTGGCGCTGAGGCCCGTTATCCCGGAGCATGGAAGAAGGCTCGTGTGAGAGATCTGCAAAAATTCGTTGACGAAGAGAAAGCCACGGCTTCAAACTAGATTGAGGCATACTGATGCATCAATCAATGATGGATGGCTATATATGGAATTTAGGGATCAACCTTGCAGGGTGCATGGAAATGTTATCTGTATCGATCTGGGTTTGGGGGGCATCCAATAGGAACTAGCGCGCTATATTTTAATTGAATAGAATTATTTTGGCTCAAGAAGCGTCAAAGGCGATTCCTGCTATTTTAACATGCCCCTGTAATCTGAATACAATGAGTTAAGCACGCTGGTTAACGGTTACCAGTGCAAATCTTGGTGTGAAGGTCGGTCCATAGTCTGGTTTGCGCCCAATGGCAGTTGGTGCTTCTATGTCCGGCGCTAGTGGCCAATAGCTTTTTAAAGTCCACAACACTGGAAAGGCGCCAGCGCAACGCAGTGACCACAGTCGCTCAATTCCGTCATTTGCGCCACCCAGTCCACGGTCGTCGTTTCCTTTGAAAACTGGCAACAACATAGGTTTGGCACTTCCATGCAGTGACCACCTTCTGGCACAGGAGTGGTTAGCATTCCGTTTGCCTGGTGTCTTCTCGTCTGTTGGTCTCTGGAAGATCTTGTGTCCCCAATTGGGGATGATGAGGATGTTTCACCTGGCATGCCTTGCCAGCCATTGACTGGAAAAAAATGCCCCTCACACTTAATAATTCATGCAACCATCCCCACAAAGTCTAGGGTATGAGAAATTACGGGGTCGCTTAAATTTTTGCAGTTCACAAAATGTTCGATTATTGCTAGTAAAGCTTCTACCTTTCAATCATCACGGGATCAAACCAAGAGAATTATCACATGGATGTTCTTTGTTTGCAAGCCGGGTGGACATACGTGTATGAAAATCAGTTTTAGTATTGATATAATATTTATGTAAAGCTTTTGGTGTTTGGGTGGATTCACATTCCTCCTGAAAGCGAGATTTGTATTTAGCTAAATGGATCCTAGCTGTCCCATCACTGCACAAATTCGATTTCCGGCGTTGATGCCTGATCAATGGTGGCTGCAACAGCTGGTTTGTGACCTGAGTTGTCTGGGAGGCTTCATACTGCAGGGAGTTTGTATGTTTCATATGACATTGAATCCATAAATTCTAAATTTGAATGATTTGTTTTGCAACAGCTTTGGGGGGGTGTCGCGTGAAGTTGCGTGAAGTTTGCGTGAATGACCATGTTTACCCGTGAATGACCATGTTTACCCGTGAATGTCGCGTGAAGTTAGGGTGGTATTGAAGCCTGCCTTGGTACCATATTGTGTAAAACACATGTGCCGACTGCGCCTAAACACAATCAGAAAAAAACAAACAAACACTGCTGGATGTGTAGTAGTGAATGGAAGATTGCATGATTTTACAAATTGGAAATCAAGATCCTAATGATCCTATGGAAAAGTTTAAATTTCGAAACATATTATGGGAACCATTGCTAGCCAATTTGGCTTCAAACAGGACTGATCCGTTTCTTCACCTCAAAAGTGGGGATGGAAGATCTCAACCACCGTCTTGAAGCGGGCCGACTTCGCAGGGCTAAGGCTACAGACTTTGGGGGTAACCCTGTTGAACAAGGTGACGCCAAAAACATCAAAAACAGTGGACCAGCATCCGCTGGTCAAGCAGGCGGGAACGTGTGAAAACATGTCAAAGCAAATCTGGATTACTAGATTAAATTCTCTCAATTCTTGGCTTTGTTTGGAGTCAAAAAGGTCGATCAACACCTCCCAAACCTACACTTTGTTCTGAGTAGATCTAATCCTACTGACCGCAACTGACCGCACATCATCAATTGCCTCCTCACAATTCATCCATTGCTGTCCAGCTGCGTCCCGCAGGAGTCAAAGTGAGGAAAGTCGTTGTGAAGCCAAAGCCAAAGGGCCTGCCAGCTAGTGGACATGCCGAAAAGAGCCAATCTCAAGCTGAACCCGGGGTGAGTTCTCCGCCAAACTCGGACTATGTGCAACCATATTCCCAATGGCGAGAGGAATCAGAAGGTGAATGGAAAAACTGGGATTGGCCACCTAGAAATTGGAGACCATCGCCACACCATAGAGCCTACTGGGATGAGTCTTCCCCCTACTACCAATACAACCACTACGATTGGAGCAAGCATGATGAAGTAGAACCGGATTCATTAGAACGACCATCGTTGGTGAGGACACCTAGTACGGTTAGCGTCTCTTCGATTGGGCCTAGCGCTAGCTTGGTGGCAGCACAATTACAGAGGTGTTCCACCCCAGAGCAAACTTGTTTGTCCCCCAGGTTTGATGAAGCAGGTCCTACCGAAAGCGAGTTGATGATGGAGAAGGCCAAAGAGGAAAGACTCAAAGCGCAGGAGATGTTATCTGAGGCCCAACTACTTCTAACTGCAGCCAAAGCCGTGACTATGAAGAAAGCTGAGTCAAACGAAACAAATGAGGACAAGACAAAGGAGAAAGAGAATGATGAGTTGGAACAGGCCAGAGAGAAAGTACGCGCTTTGGGAAACAAATTTGATGAATCTAGATTGCTTCACCAGGCTGCAAAAATCAACATGGAGAAGGATTTGAAACGTGCAGCGCAATTGGAGGCATCATTCACAAACGAACAACAAAAGTATGCTTGGACATATGATATATCAGTTGCAAGCGCCCATCAGTGTGAGGGTATGATCAACAAAGCAGCTGCGACAAGGGAGCAGAAATATCATGCCAAACGTGAACTGGAAAACGCATCAATGAGACTTGGAGATATGGAAAGTGCGATGGCAGCCCAAACCCAAGAAGTAGAAGAAACTCTGAAAGATGCAGAAGGAACCCAGGTAGTTGATGCAAACAATGGAAAGCAAGACGAGGAGAAACATGCAAACGAGGCTGCAACAAGGAATCTTGAGGAGCTCCAGAAGGAAGAAGAAGAAGAAGCAGAAAGGCAAAGGGCAGAAGCTGCAAAGCGCGAAGAGGAAGAAAGACAGGCAAAGGAGGCTGCAGCAAGGAAAGCTGAGGAGATCAAGAAGGCTGAAGAAGAAGAAGCAGAAAGGCAAAGGGCAGAAGGTGCAAAGCGCGAAGAGGAAGAAAGACAGGCAAAGGAGGATGCAGCAAGGAAAGCTGAGGAGATCAAGAAGGCTGGAGAAGATGACAAGCAAAAAGCAGAAGTTGCAAAGGAAGAAGACGATAAACAGGCTAAGGAGGCTGCAGCAAGGAAAGCTGAGGAGATCAAGAAGGCTGAAGAAGCAGAAAGGCAAAGAGCAGAAGCTGCAAAGCGAGAAGAGGAAGAAAGACAGGCAAAGGAGGCTGCGGCAAGAAAAGCAGAGGACTTGGAAAAGGCTAGACAAGAGGAGAAGCAAAAAGCAGAAGTTGCAAAGCAAGAACAGGAGAAACAGGCGGCAGCAACAAAGAAAGTGCAGGAATTGGAGAAGGCTAGAGCGGAAAAGCAAAAAGCGCAAGTTTCAAAGGAAGATGAGAAAAAGACAAAGGAGACTGTAACAATGGAGACAAATACATCTGCAGACAAGGAAAAGCAAGCTGCAGCGGCCATGATAAAAAAGGCAGAACAAATGATGAAGGAGGCTGAGGACATTACGAAGAACCGAGACAAAGGAGGGAACGGTCCCAAAGATGTGACTGCGAAGAATGGAGAGCTGCAGGTTCCAGCCGAAACCCCTGAAGAAAAAAAAAAGAGGGAGGAGAAAGAGAAGAAAAAAGCTGAACACCATGCTCGGTACATGAGATACTACCGAAATATCCGCCGTGGGGGGCCTACATTGGGAGGCTGTGTGCGTGCGTGCCTATGTGCCATATGTTTTTTTTACGACCGATCGACAGTATTGATCTCAATTAATTTCTGAGTCTACCTTTGTTAGTGTTTTTGATCTAATTTGATGACATAGAAATTCACCTCCTTGAATCATTGCTAATGCTTTGCTGAGACCCAGCGACTCCCAAAGAAATTCGCCTCACGGGAAAAGAAGCAAAAGGAAGCCACTTGCCTAAACCGGTGCCATGTTTCGTCTGAGTTGCATCAACTTGATTTTTTTCAGGCGTAGAGATCCAAAAGTATCACGTTTGCTTGAATTCTTGGATATTTTCTTTTGCTGTACGTAACAGTGCTTGTGCATATCGCGCTGGCCCAGGCAAAAGCCTGAACAGTGTGCTGTTTGACGCATGGTGCCAGTGCCAGGAAGGTGATTGGGACCGTAGCTCCTTTCTGCTCACCATAAGGGCAAGGCACACTAGTAAGAAACGAGGAATAAGAAAATGGTTGTTGCCACATGAGATGAACCTTCAGTTCACAGAGCCCATTGCGGAAGCAATGCGGCTTCGCAAGCAGACAGATGATGAGTTATGGGCTTCGGAGACGAGGTTTCATCCGGAGCTGCCTCAAACAGAGGACTGTCCTGTTCAGATATTTTCGAACTAGGTCAATTGATTTAAATGGCATTCGTACATTGTACATGTGACACAATGGATCGTACTTCTACTTGGCAGTTGAGATTTATTGACCTTCTTTTTGATTATGCCGGGCGCATGTCTCCTGCGAGCTTCTCATTGGCAGGAGTACAGGCAATACCTTTGCCTTTGTGAAGACGCTGAAGAGAATGAAACTAGCGAGGAGATTGACCGTCTTTTCAAAGCAGTTGACAAAAATGAGAAAAAGGAGAAGAAGAAACGCCCAGATTCCTCAACATCTAGTTCTGATTCGCCCTCTTCGTCTTCCAAGAGAAGGAAAAGATCTTCTGAGAAGAAGTCCAAATCCAAGAAGGCGAAGACGAAGGTGGGGTTGCTGATTCTGTTCTTTTGGTGGCCACTTTGGTTTTGACATGTTTTGACGCAAGGGCAAGGGCGAAGAGAAAGATGGCAAAGCAAAAAAGAAAGATGACAAAAAGAAAAAGAAGAAAGACAAGCAGAAGTCGGAAGATGCGGAAGACAAGAAAGAGACAGAGGAGGAGAGGCTGAAAAGGGAAGCAAAAGAAGCTGAGAAGCAAATGACAAAAAATGCGAAGAAGGCTATGTTGGCCTGTCTCATGGAAGTTTTTGTTTGTAGTAATACTTGCATTTCAATGCATCAGGCGATTGGTGATGCCAGCACGAAGTTGAAGATGTGCATCAGCTTGGAGCCAAACCTTTCCAACTTGCAAGAACCCCAGCAGTTTCCAAGTTCTTTACTATGAATGCGGAAAATTGGGATTGCTATTTGTCATTTGTGTGCTGCCCAGGAGTGAGAAGTTCCAAGAATCTGTGAAAACTGATGTGGAGGAAAAGAAATCCGCATGTGAGGCGGACGCTGTTTTGTGATTTTTTCTTCATCGCGAATGGTTCCTTATCATCTTGTGGGCAGGGAAAGCGCAATGACCTTCAGAAGGCTTTGGATGCTGGCAAGGCCGACTTCACACAACTGCAGCCGCACGGTTTGACTTTTAAGCTGAGCCATGACTAGCCTTTCTATCACACATTTGCTTGGACAGGTGACTGAAGCACAGATCGCGGCATGCGATGAAGCTCGCAAAGATTTGGAGATTGCGTTTGGGCCTTTGAAAACAAAGAAGGCTAAAAAGTCTTAATTTTGGTATGTGTTGGTCAAGTACAAATGCTTGGACCATAGTTGTTTGCGCACTTGGGCCCCTTTTCTTTTTGATGATTTGGATGCTAACATTTCCCAAAAGAAGTGACGTTCAACCTATGCGTACAGGATTGGTTTAAGTTTTTGGCTTTGATGAAGGCAGGCTGTTTTCCTATCAACAGGCTAGGGTCCAGGTGGCAGTGTTGATGCAAACAGGTGCGTGCGTGATCTGTGGGTTGCAACTAGCCTAGCTAAGTTGCGGGTTGAAGGATTGATCCTCCATGCACATAGTGTTTGCTCACTTTTGCTCACTTCACTCGGTTCAAGTTGCTGCTGTGGCCATGGGGTCATATTTGTATTTCTCATTCTTCGTGTGAAAACAATTTGGGGTTTCTAAATGAGACGTCGCAAACCTTGTTTGATAATGTTTGAATGCCCCCACGGTCGTAGTTGCAGCTGTAGATGTGCAGAAAAGGAAAAACAAGTTGGAAAACACGATTTGATTTCGGTCTTCTGCAGAGTGACTTTGCCTACGTAGTGCTATGTTGAAGCAACTGTGGCCCCTTCAATTTAGCTACAGTATTATTCGGGCCCCATCGCAGGTGCAGATTCCAGTGGCTACAGCCCTTTTGAAAGGGATGTTTGTGAAAGGATGGCTTCTGGTGTCCCTTTGTCAGCACCAAGCTTTGAGCAAAGAAGATGGGTTGAATAAAAGTGATGCATATTGCTTTTGATGCTTTTTGTAGATTGAGAAGTAAGGAAACCACAGCCTTTGGTGCCATGAAATCAGCCCGTGCAACTTACAAAGCTTCTTGGTACCAATGCTGTTTGTCTTGGACAAGATGTTGTTTGGGTCAGTGCATTTTTTTGATTGGGCGTCGAACCTTGGGCAATTTTCAATTGATCAATTTCATTTTCCTTAGGAAGCCAAAGGATACACGACTGCCTACACAGCGAAGCTGGCAAGGTACTCCGAGTTCAATTCTTCCCGAGACTTCTATCGGAACAATCCCCTTCCTGTGGACCCCTGGCTGAGCCATGCTTTCTTTTTTGGTGTTTGATTTATTGTAATTTGAGTTCTGTGTTGTCTATTCGGATGAGATCTTTTGCGAAAGAATGACCCCTTCATATGCCCCCGGCATTCCTTTTTCCAGTTTGCAGGTGGTAATCTAGTGAATGCCCGAGGC
>OMLO01004330.1_pt1 | contig 11852 bp, 9 predicted proteins | sample 1674811 | NCBI WGS metagenome assembly OMLO01 (sample SAMN06265003, study PRJEB25207) | coral metagenome | isolation source: Coral host | place: Mexico:La Bocana,Puerto Morelos, Mexico | collected 2008-11-13 | reverse complement strand
GACATTCTTCTTCTTTATAGATTTGTAAATATTCACTTGTCAAGTGAAATGTAACAGTTAATATGACATCAAGATACCTGTAGTGGCATTTGAACGTATTAATGTATAAAATACCAGATATATAGTAACTTTTTTTCGAGGTGGCCAGGTTGGGGGGGGGGGGTCATCCCATAAAAAATTCCTTTTGGGGGGATCATGTGAAAAAATTGGCAAGCTGTGGGGGTCATTCAATTTCGCACTGACACACCCCCAAATCCCACCAGCCCCCCACCCCCCATCCCTTAAATCCCTAAATCAGAAAAATGCACTTTGAGAGTACCTCGCCCATTAAATGAAAATTTGGAACTTTTTAGACGTGCCATTTGTAATGTTGTGGCCGGGATTGACAGGCGTGATCGGGTTAACCCGCAAGGCGTTCAGTTAATTGGCGCTCAAGGGTAGAGTATGCTCCACAGAAAATTAAATTGAGATACTTGCGCAAGGCAAGTTTTTCTACATCTATTTACCGAAAGAGGACCTTTATTGGCCTGTACACAAAATGAGACTCCTTGACACCTAGGAAATACAAAGTAAACCTCATCCGAATTCTCACTTTTCGTTGTTTCTGTATCTGTTCGTCAGCACCTTTTTTGCGCTCTTGTTTGACAACCTCGTTCCCAGGGTCTCTCATCTAAAGATCTAAAGATCTGCATTAATTAATTAATAAACTCTGTGGCTGCATTAATTTTAGGGTTATTTTCCAAAGCGCTTATCGCTTAAGTTTAAGTTTTTTTTCCTACAAAGATAGGATCAGCAGTTCGCAACTGTCAAAAATTGCGTATAAGGCTAGTTGTTGGGACTGCCAGGATTTCTATATTGGAAAATGAAAACGTAGATTGTATAACAGAAAAACTCAACAATTTCAAGCGATCACGAGTAGCTGTCGTGCTCCTGCTATTGCAGACCACGTCACGTCAACTGGTCACAACTTAAAATGGGACAACTTTGGTATACAGCCGAGCACGTATATAACGGCCCCTTATTAAGCGGCCACCCTGTTTTAAGAGGCCAGTTTTCAAAGTACCTAGTTTCCGCTTATACAAACGCTGTATTTGTTACCTGTGTTGGTATTTTCACCTTTATAAAGGGGGGGGGGGGGTACACGTGAATCGAAGTAAATTTTACCAAGTTTAAGGAAGGGTAAAAGAGAAAAAGGTTTTGGAATGTCATCAGACAGTTGAACGCTCCCGAAAGGGCACCCCAGGTTGGTGGACAACCGTTTGGTGTACGTTTACCAATTTTTAACTTCAAATTCTAATTTTAAAACCACATCAAATCTTCAAAATTTCCTATTTCTATAAATTTCACCGTATCTTTTAATTGGAAAAAAAACTATTTATCCCCAAATGTGCTCAAAAATCACCAAAAAAGATTTCAAAAAAGACCGAAACGTAGATACGTGGAGCGATAAGCAGAGATATTTTTTGATTGCCTAAAACGTGAACGAGATCTATTTACATAATACCCAGATCCCCGCCATCCTGCGGACGGAAACTAAGCCACATGTCATTTTAAAATGTGATCCATCATCATTACAAAGAAATAATAACATGTAAAAAGAACTACTGGTGGCTGATAATCGGCTTAGTATCGTTAACGCTTTCCAGATGTCCGCAATTGGCTGGAGTACATTACCGTACCAATAGACCACGCCTAGTGAATATTTTTAGTTCCTTTAGTCCCGAAAGTGGCCACGGTAAATGGCTCTCTTCAAGGCTCTTTATATTTGGCCAAACAAAACAATACATAGAAGCAATCAGCCCTAGCTCCAAGAACAACAGAGGTGTAGAACGAAACAATGAAGAACGAAACAATGAAGGTTTTCAAGTGGGTCCTGAGGGGGGAGGCCTGGGGAGGGCCATAAGAGGCAGCTGCAGTACAACTCTTTGTCTTTTTAGTTTTAAAAAACAATCTGTAGTAAATTCGAATCGTGACAGTGAACATTGAAAGTTTAGCCTGTTTAACTCCCTCGTTGTTTAATTCTCACTCTTCTTTATTTTTTTCGTGTATCCTTAACTATTGAGGGCCTGGAACAGGTTCAGTGAAAGTTATGCTCTCCACACGTCACCTTTCTCTTATTGTTGACGTATTAGCAGTGTTTTCTATTTTAGGTAAATTAATACTGTAATAGAATATCTTGTTACAAAACTTAATATTTTACAGCACAAGAAAAGGTCCTGTGACTCCCCTCTGATTTTTTTTATGCCCGCTCATGCATACAACATAGTTAGTGCCCTTTCGTCGGCATAGTTTCTATATAGCTAAATGTTGTCTGTCAGGAGGCCGGTTTCAACCATTCGAGCCTCTGAACTTCAAACATGAACTATGATAGATTTTTAAAGTCATTTAAGAAAAAAATTAGTTATGAGAAACAACCCGAATCTGTGGAAGCGTGCCAGAAAATTATATACCACCGCGAGGGTAACCAAGGGTGTTTGGTTACTCTCGATGCTATGCACGGGAGTTAGAAAATTTAACCTGAGCTCTCCCCTGTTAGGAATGTACTTGTATTTTCATGCGGGGGCTGAATATTTACCAAAAAATTTCATACACAGTGACAATAGTGACAAAAAATCTTTCATAGTGAGCCATGCATAAGAAATGCAGAAACAAATAAATTCTTGTAGCATTTACGTCGGAAAAAAATAGGTTGTTCAGAAACGGTCGCCTAGCCCCACCCCTCACAATATCCATCCATGGGCCATGAATGTTGTATGTTGAAAAGCGGTGCTGGTCATAGCTATTGAAAAGAAGACTGGCGAATTTTACATCGATAGTTGAAGTACTTGGCATAAGTAAGAACTGAATATTTATCACGATTTTAAGCCTACTGGATTAAGCCTGGTTTTCGTTTGTTTATAACACGAAGTAATTGTCAATATTTAGTAATGTTTATATTTTCTCGTGTCCGTGGTATATAGGGCTTGATAGCGAACAATGAATGTTTTGTGGGCGATCATCTGGTTTCTTTGTCTGTGGTTTCTTGCCTGGCCCGTGGGATTCTTCTGCGCTGGATGGTACGTTTGCTTATCCCCATTCGAAGCTTGTGTTGACGCCATCAAGTCGTTAACAGAGCTACTAATGCGTGGCGTGAAATTACCGCTCGCGGTCGCTCAACACATGGTAGATGGAAAAGAGGGATGGTAGCTGAGTGCGTTTGGATCAAGACTGATGCCCTGAAAGAGACAGGGGTACTTTATTATTGACTGAGAGAGTCGTACAATGTAAAGAGAGGACAATACTTATATTTTAGCAGTTATTAAGGCTGTATTGAATAGAATCGGAACATTCCATTCATTTAAAAAATAGTAATTTAAGCTTATCTCGACACCGACTGTTATAGCGTGGGTTTATAATTATTTGCATATTTAGATGTCTCTTAAATTTACATTGCTGGTTAGATTATCTAGATTCTGTTAAATTCGAAAGCTTAAAAACTGTTAAGCGGAAGGCGTGAGATTTGAATACGGCTTCTAATGGTGTTTGTGTGTTCGCATTCAAGTTAATCGACTTTTCTGCCAAGCTTAACGGAATATCTTTAACAAAGAAATTTGCAGCTGGGAATATACCAAAAACCCGTGACTAGCGGATGTTGCAGCTCTTTCTCCAGAAAAAATCCACGCCGAAACACGCCTTTTGTGCCCTTTGTCTGTTACATGTTTATTCAGGGTCTTAAAATATATGCAAATTTATTTTAAATTTTCACATGGCGTCTGTCATTCATTTTAAAAAGCTTTTACCTGCCACATCAAAAGCGATGATTTTTACTCTGTGTTCCGCACTGTCGCGCACATGTCACATACATTTGCCGCGCCGGAAGTTTTTTCTGGCTTCGTCACGCAATATTTCAAGACAACGTCTGCGTAGACAAAATCCATGAAAATGAGCCATAGGAACTATTAAATAAATTTTCATATAGTTTATTTTATATGGCTTCCTATCAAGTCTCGAAAATGAAATTCCCTTTGACAAGCTTCTCATTATGTCTTAAGAGCAAAATGTAACCTCTGCACGTTACGTGACGTTTGGATGAAACAACGATGACAGGACAAAAAGACTAACTCGTGACTAGCGGCTTAGAGAAACATTCTTGCAATCACGCTAATCTTCACGATTGATTACTACTGGCACAATACCGATCGATTCTTAAAGGGGTCGTTTATATATCACCTGGTCAATTGAAAGGAAAGGTTAGTATTTAGTGTTGATTCTTTTCATTTCATTTCTCTTGTTTGTCAATGTCTCGAGCCGGTCCGAGTTCTCAGCTGATCTCTGGAAAACCTGGAAGGATTCAAGAGTGTTTGAAGGGCGGTTCAGTTCAACATCTAGGCTTTCGTTTCAAACGCGACTTAAAAATTTTAAGGCATGGTGGAATAAAGAGAAGAATTGCTCTCCAATCGCGTTGATAAACTTGGTCTGGAAGAAAATTATTATGTATGCGTGTTACAACATGCTCCTGTTTAAAATACATGTACGTGTGATTAATATTTTTCCAAGCTCTCCATTTTCTCAGTACGGTTTTACGCTAAAAACTACAGAAACTTTGGTCAACCTGATTTGGATCAAATTTTTGTATCGCGGACATAATAGGTAGGCTAGGCAAGGTGAGGCAAGGCGAAGTAGGGAAAAGGACGGGAGGGGAGGGCAAGGATTGGAGGAGAGAGAGAAGCGGAAATAGGCTCCTCCCCTCCCCCTCCCCCTCCCTCCTATACCCCCCCTCCCCCAACACAATTTAAGTACTTAGTACTTTCCTTGCTACCAGGATATAGCAATAAAATAATGTTGATACGTCTCTCACTGGTAGAGCCCTAAGCGGGTCTATTTATATCTTGTTTCCTTACAGGAAACATATCGATCAACGTCCCCGAATTTCGGACAGCAGCCTCGCAAGCAGCTCGGAATTGAATTCAAGAAACAGCCTAACCTGGTCTGTGGTTGAAAATGAGTGCAAAGGGAGTGCTGTGGGGAGTCATCTGGTTCTTTGTCCTTATCCTTATTGCTTGGCCAATAGGATTCTTTTGCGCTGGATGGTACGTGTGCCTGTCCCCTTTTGAAGCCTGCATCGATGCAATGAAGAGCGTGACATCGTTACTTATGAAGGGTGTGACTTTCCCATTTCTCGTCACGCATCGCATGATAAAAGGCCAGAGTTACTCGAAAATTTAAGCACAGTGGAATATGATATATTTTTTTTTCGTGCCTGCAGAAATATTCAATGAACTATGTACGAAAATTAAGAAAAGAGTTATGTCGACAAATAAAGCGATGAGCGATGATAAGTTTAGTGCTTAGAAAATTCTTTGTAATAAATGAAGCCACGTGGTTGTCCGGCTTCTCTATCTGAAGCTCTCAGATCCCTCAATATTTTGGTCAGCAACAGGAATAGTAACAAACTTCATTTTGGCATGGTGCTTGAAATTTGCCTCAAAAATTATAATTTGGGGGGCAATTTCTTGACAAATATCTGAATCAATCTGAAGTACCTCACATGGACATTTGAACATTTGAAGATAATTGAGATCCTGTATTGAGACGACCTTTTTTAAATTGGGACCTAGAATAGCAAGCTGACTCGCAAGTTACAAGGCACCTGTTGTGTTTTCATCACGCTTATCTTCGGTAGAGCAGTCAATAGAGAGGTTAAGCATGACGTTTACGGCAGACGGCAAAAATGAAACTTTTGTCGTCTCTCTTGAGCTGTGTGTACAGCGGAGTGAAATTATTTGTATTTGCAATGAGTAGTAGACGTCATTACATTTTTTGTGTGCTTTATTTACGGATTATTAGAAAAGAACTGAAAATCAGAAGTTGTCTTTGCCGTTTGCTGTCTGCCGTTAACGTCATGCTTAACCTCACTATTATCAAGAAAATCAGAACGCCTGTATGTTTGGAATTAGGGCGAGCTCGGTCCTTTGACGCGACGCGACTATATCGCAATCTTGGCTCCAGACCCACAGTTTCATTGCGTATAAGGAAAGACCTGAGTTGGAGTGTGGAACATATCGAGACTGCTGTTTTGCTGTCGCATCATAACCTCTACTGTAAGTTGTAATACAGCTTTAGACGTAATAGCTTTTAACTTCATTCAATACAACAATACCCTGACAAATAATATAACAAGCAATTTTAAAAGCACGACATTTATTCAGAGTACGTTCACACTCACAGCATTCTGTTATAACAAGAAATAACAGCGTGTTGGAAGCCAACCAATCAAGAGTACGTTATTTCATGCCGATGAATCGAATAATAAAAGACAGAAAGATGTGCCAATAGTTTAAACCCTGAATTCAGAAATTCGAAATGCAAGTAGACTGAACAGCTCTCTCCGTTATCGTGTTCTTTGTTCAGTTGCTTATCATACACTACGGAAATATTCCTCATTCAGATTCTTGATCAGCCGTCATATCATATTAGTGAAATTAAAAACAAAGTAACGTAGAATGAGCAATCAAATGATTCAACCAAACGTTACGTCTGTTTTACGTTAATGGCCTGCGCGGAATTCTAGGGTGCAAAGAATAGATTAAACTGGATAAAATCGAACGTCAGTTTAATATGTAGCTCTAAGTAATAAGAAAAAACAAATTAACCTGAAACATTGAGTATGGGATAAAAATTTCCGATGGCAAATGGTAACAAATGCGAAATGGCTTTGCGTTAGCTCTTGCGTTACATGCTTCACGAGTTCCCATCACAAACTTCAGTGAGATCAGTTTAATTTTTCCCAAAAAATACTTAGACAACAATCAGAAACTGCAAATCAGGGAGTGCACCATATCTCTACCTTTTAAATTTTCTTTGTCCATTAGTATACTATCTTTTCTATAGCGATCCTAGGCTAGTTTGAAGAAATACGGTTAATTATATAAGATTACTGAAGACGCTCCTTGGTCAAAAGTGAATTCGCTATCAAAAACGCTTGTCATAGTTTTGCTGAGCTCGTCAAATTTCTTTCACCATCCAGCTTTGCCTTCTACCATGTGCTTCGCGACCTCCAACGGCAGCATCACACCTTTCATAAGGAGTTCAGTAACAGCCTTGATGGCATCGAGACACGCTTCAATAGGTGACAGACACACATACCAACCGGCACAGAAAAATCCCACAGGCCAGGCCAGAAACCAGAGAACAAGGAACCAAATGATCGCCCACAATACGTTCATGTCTTCGTCGTCGTTTACGTAAGAACGATTAGATGTCTGCAAATAAAATGGAGGATATTTCGTGAGCAATGACGTGAGTTTATCAACTACACTTCATTTCTCCCTAGTCCCTCTCTACTTTTCGCCGTTTACGCCTTTCAAAACTGGCTTTTGGGGACCAGAAACATTATTCTCCTAAAACCAAGCATTATGCTCTTTACTTTAAGCACTGCCCCTAAATCGGTCTTCCATGCTCCTTATTATGCTCGACGGTAGCTTAACATTTTTGTTGAGAAAATGATTAAAGTAAGGTAACATTATGCTCCACCTTGAAGGTGGGTGGGGCGGGAAAAGGCCCTGGCATCGGCTGGTCACTTGTCCATCTTACACCCTGAAATCCTGGGTGTAATAAATTAGCGAGGTTTGCATATTCAAAAGTGACAAAATCAAGATGGCGGAGAAACTGTCCGTGTTAAGTCGACTTGGATATGCTTTTAATCGCTGTAACTTTCTCTCGTTTTGTTTAAAGCCACTTCAAGTGAAGTGCTTTGAATATTTAATGAAAGACAAAGATATTGTTGCCGCTCTACCCACTGGCTTTGGCAAATCTCTGTTGTTGATGCGCGTACACATTTCAAACCCCTAGAGACTTTCCAGTAGACGAATTTCCGTTCGTGTCACCGTCCAGGCGTCATGAAAGGCTTTATAATATCAAAGGAGAAGCGTTAAAGCTTCTAAGACTAACTCCTCACAACGCACTTTTTGAGTGTAAAATGGAGTTGACAAGCCTACACGACTTCTTCTCCTTTTCCTGCCCCACCCACCTTCAAGGGAAAAGCCCTGGGAACGAGGTTGATTATGCTCGTAACCGTTATGCTACTCGTAAGCCTTCGCTAAGAAGGATACAGCACAAATATAGGCCTTATAGGCCCGGCATAAGGAAGGTAACTGTCCTAAAGGGCCAGAAATGCCCGGGAATAAGTCAAAAGTGCTTTTAAAAATGGTGGCAAAAACTGCGTAGAACTTCAAAATGACCAGTAATTTAACAATTTGTGTGTATTCTGAACTTATGCCGGTCCCTTATCCGTTTTCATTGTTGCGTTTTGGTTAATTCGCACGTTTTCGCGTATCATCCAAACATACGATTACAACGGCTTCGTTTCCTTCACCCTGGTGGAGAACGCTTTCAAGTGTATGCATTTTAGAAGAGAGCGATGAGGTTTTCCGATCGTATCTTTTTCGTGGCCGATATTTGATAAAACATCAACGAAAGTGTAGTGTAGGCGGGGGCTAAAATATGGAGTGTTTAGGCCTATTAAGCAGTCTGATATTTATCGAAATGAGAATACAACCTCGATAATCCCAACCAATTTAGATAGCTGTTTTCAAATGAGCCATCTGTTAACTTCTTTTGTTAACACTTATTTGCAGTCCATCTCAGTAGTTATATGACCTGCAATAACTGCAGTATTCTCAAAAACTCTCTTGAATCACAGTTGTTCATCTAGATATTTTCCCACTTACATTCAACTCCTGAACTAACAGTAATTTCCATATGAATTACCAGATCGAGCCAGAAGTACTTGAAACAAGAGTTTCAATGTAAGCTCAATGTACTTAAATTGGAAAACAACAAGTTTGAAATTTTATGCTTTTCCGTAGTTATTTTCTTCTCAATGTTTTGCTTAACCACACTGATGTTGACACGAAAAGCCTCCAATCTCCGGTCACAGGCTGTTTGTCAGCAGTAGCCTGTCAGCGAGAACGGAAAAAAAAAATTCGGGGAGCAAAGCGAAAGGTTCGAAGAGCGCGAAGCTCAAGGAGAGCGAAGCGTTCCTTCGCGTTTCGGGGAACGAATTCGTTCGCAGGCTTTGTCAGCAGTAATGCAGAGACAATGAACCGCACGACACCGTGAAAAATGGCTGGCGAAAAGGGCATGTTTTGATTTGCGAAGGTCGAATTGTATTGATAGCTGTTAAGCTAATCTGCGCGCTGTTTAAGATACATTCTGAGCTCTTAGTAAATAACAAGAAATATCGATATAAACTCATGCTAAGCAGTTAAACAAAAATTATGACTTCGATTCCAAAAAAGCGTGTTTTGTCAGTAAAATCCTTGAGACGCGACCACTGAACGTGCAAAAGAAACTATCGGACAGTTAGCGGTTTGAGATCATTTATCGATGTGGTATCGATCGCCCAAAAATAATATAAATAAAATATTTATACTTGACTTGCTTCTTCGCGCTATATTTGCTCGCCTTTTTGGACAAGTGTCAAGAATACACATATAAATCCCATGAAGGAATAATCCGCTAATTTATTCAATGTGGTTTTAATTTACAGCACTGGAGCGAATGCTATGTACTTTGAGTCTGTGAGGCCAATCTGGTCTGAAAGATTGCTCTCTTAAACTTTTGGCTGGCCTCACGTCGAGATAGCTTTATTCAATTAGCTGTCGACTGCCACCACGCACAGTTCAAGGGAATTAACTGCGAAAGAAAAACGCGATTTTGGTAAAAATCGCTTGGGGAGCCCTGAAATGAAAACCTTAGTACTCCAGTGGCTTTGAATGTTCCTTGTACTTATGAAGGAAAACAGCTAAGCCGAACGACTTCCTGATTGCAAATTTCTCAGCACTTGTAGCAGCCTATTTTAAAACGAATTGTAGAGAAAATCAACGAGCGTTTGATCATTTCTTCGAATCGCTCAACCGCACGAGGGCGGGAGGTTCACGACCGGAGTGTGCTAATCGAAAATAAGATATGAGATTACAGACTGTATAGTACCTCTTTTGAGTAATCTGTTTTCGCACTGCTTTCCTCCTCGACGTGGCTTTAATCTGCGGGAACCTCTCTTTATGCCTTGCTTGGCGCACCGAACATCAACAAAGGAGTTATGAAAATTTTGTCAGCATGCAAATTACCGTTTACATAGCCGATACCACATCGAACAACCCAGAATATGTAAATGTACCTTTGTCACGTAATGATGCCTTGACAATGAGAGGATTGTTTACATCTAGAGTGTACTCTTTCAAAAAATAAACAGAAAGAGAAAACTGAAAGTAAGATTTAAAAAAAATGAACATCAGCGAGGTTAACGAGTTTCAGGTGTAATTTTTGAAGTATTTATCCTAGCAGTGTTGATCAAATGGTGCTTTTATAAATACAACGTAAATTAACATAAAGGTTTAATGCTGCACGTAACCAGTCGTAAAGCGGGAGTTTTCCTTTGTGTTCTTGGGCTAAAAGAATGATTGACGCTCTCCAGGGGATTCTGCCACTTCCTAAAAAACCAAGCTGTTGTGCACCTCATGCAAGGTCCGAAATTAAGGGTGAAAGCACGACGTAAGCCGTTTTTCAGTTGAACCATCGCAGATCGAATCCTTTTTAATTTTCTTTTCAACCGTTCTTTTAAATTTTATATACTTCTGGCTTGCTTTTGATTATTATTTTCTCTCTGGCGTAGTAAATTGTTGTTGCGTTCTCTCTAGATAGCAGTTTTAAACGACGAAAACACTTGTTCCTAAAGTAGCAGAGATAACAGTTACCATGATTGCATGACACTCAAATACATGTTCATGCAAATGAATAATTTTCTCGTCCCGACCCCGAGTGCGAGTTAATTAAACACGAATAGAACTCCTCGTTGTTTTAATTCACATAATGGTCTCGATTTAGCTTACAAAAGTAAAATACCGCTAGCATTCAGTGCCGTAGCAGGGTTAAATATATTGCGGGGGCACAGCACGAGCGCCGAAGGCGCGAGCTTCTAGGGGGGTCCGGGGGCATGCCCCCCCCCCGGGAGATTTTTTACATCTAGGGTCTTTAAGCATGAAGAACTTGGCCGCTGACCAAACGTGCCTGCCTAAATTATTGGCTCAATTCACAGCGGTCAGTCGCAAAAGTCCAACGCACTTCCGGGTTTTGCTCTCTCAAATTGTGTTAGAGTTTATTTAAAGGCGAAATGTGCAAGACTTTTGGTGGAAAGCGTTATAAATATACCACTAGGAAAACATAATTAGGTCAACCGGACTGATAATTACGCTTACGGAATCCAACAGCATTCTAAAATTGTTACTGCGCTTCTTTTGAATTGAATATTTTAATTTTGAGTTCACCAATTTTGGGGGGGGCCCGGGCCCCCCCGGCCCCTCCCCATGCTACGGCACTAAGCATAGATCATGTCGAACGTAGATTTTTGGGTATGCAGAGCAGCTGATTCAGTCGGGGTCATGTAGCAGCTCTCCTAAGGTCTCACATGAATGGCAGTGAACAACACAACAAACAACAGAAACAACTGCCCTTAGCCCTGAAACAATAAAAGTTGCTACAAAATTAAAATAAAGCATTAACAGCTTTCGAGGGCAGCTACTCTTCTGGATTTTCGTGAGGAAGTTGTTTCACAGTGGCATGAGCCATGATCGGCTTTTGATCCTAGCTCTGTTACGATTATTACTGTTGGAAGGTGAAGACGGCATTTAAAATTTTGAAAATTTTGAAAGCAAACTCTTTGATCACCCCATTCAAAGGCTCCAACACATTGCATTATCTGGGTCGAATACCTATCGTGTCTGGTAAGGGGAAAGGCAGCGCTGGGGGTGGGGAGGGTTGGGTAGTTGTAGTCATCCGGGGCTCTATTGTCGTAGCCTCGCTCTAAATCTTGG
>OMLO01004329.1_pt1 | contig 11855 bp, 10 predicted proteins | sample 1674811 | NCBI WGS metagenome assembly OMLO01 (sample SAMN06265003, study PRJEB25207) | coral metagenome | isolation source: Coral host | place: Mexico:La Bocana,Puerto Morelos, Mexico | collected 2008-11-13 | reverse complement strand
AACAATTCTAGGTATAATGGAAACTTCAAACAGAAGAATTGCATAAAAATGTTTCATGGAGATTTTCGAAAACCATTTAGTCAGTGAAAAGGCAAAATCACACTATTTTCTCTTTACTGGCTGCAATGTTACTGTTACTGCAGTTACTGTAAGACGCTAACCAATAAGTCTTGTTGTAAGAGTAATATGGATATGCCAACATTCAGAGTGTTGATTCCTTTTCTTCTACCTCACCTGTGCAAGCCGCACCATAAACAGGTTGTTTGCATCTTTGTGGTAGTACATGGCAAGCTGCCGAAGCATTCCTCCAAGTCTGGCATTGTTGGTTCCTGTAAAACAAAAATACAACACCATTAACAATGGCCCATGTAAATTTCTTTGCAACAGAATAACTTTCTTGCAAAGCTAGCAAAAGGGAGTGTTTACTATTTTACTTTTTGAGATTTTAGAAGAAAACACCTCTCTCAAATATTGCTCACTGCAGCTAAAAGAGGGATCAAAAATATAGAATTCAATAATATTACGCAAAGTTGTAGGGTATTATGTCTTTTTCATTTGTGCAAAGTTTCGACATTGTAGCTGTCATAGTATGAGAGATATTTTTGTTCATGTTTGCTTCTCTGTGTTTGTGCATGTGAACTGTGCTACTGATCGACTAAAGAATCAGGCGAATACTCAGCACACACAGGAGAGAGTTTAAGCAAACCAGGATGGCAATGATAACAAAAACACTACCAAACTAAAGTTTTAATGAGAAAAACAATGGCAGTGCACATGTGATATAAATCTCTGTACATTTCTAAGCCGTACTCTGCAAAACGACAACACAAAATAACTACATCTTGCATATTTTGGAAAATGTGAATAAAGGTTTTCATATTTTCATTTGGAAATTAATGCTGGTGTTATGTATTTAGCTTAAGCAAGTTCCGAGACCAATAGGTGCAGTGAAGAGATCTAGACAATTTCAAAATTAAAAGGTAAAATATAAATTCATTTTTTAATAAGCATGTCCTCAGGATTGCTGCTGTCATTGCTTTTTTAAAATCTTTCTAGTGGCTGACAGAGAACATGAAGTAGATGGTGACAAGCTACTTTTGACAACCCTGCGAAATTGTTTACAAAGCAAAAGCCCTGAAGGAACTGAGACAATTATTAGCGTAGTACAAGATCTACAAAATAAATAGTTTGCAAGAATGTTCCATTTTACAAACTGTAAACTTTTACACACAGGAATCAATACTGAACAGTAACATTCAGTATGCCCATTAGAAGTCTGAATTCACTAGCATGGCCATGACATGTTCTCTTTTACATGTAGTGTCATCTAACCTGCACCAACGATCCCCATGGCAAAGATTGAGTTGTGTGACACTTCTGCATCATTGTCATGAGACAGCTTGCTCAGAGTATCAATTATACTCAGTTGAGGATTTGAAGCTGATAAGATAGCTAGAGCGAGGGGGACTGCTCGACGTATCACAGGTTCACCATACTGCAGCTAAAATACAACGAACAGATCAACCATAAAATAATCTTGATTGTAAAATAAATAAAGAAACTCTTGTCATTTCAAGCACATTGTACTCTTCTTCAGGTATAGTAGTTCCAGCTCAATAATGGTGGACTTTGTTGTCTTTTTGCAACCGCCCACCCATTTTTTAAACACATTTTAACCTCACAAAGGCCTGTTTAGGATGCATTTTCCTTTATTTATTTTATATGTGAACATGAGATATTCTGAAAGTTTCAGAAAAACTATTAAATAATACTGAGTTGCAAACAAAACTTTTACAGTCTAAGATAGCCACAAAATGCATTAGGTTTGGCAAATTTTCTTTAACTTCATTTCAGAACATTTTGAGGAACAATAATTAGCTGCAACAGATGAAAACCTAAATAGCTTCCATTTGAATGGTTGCACTCTAGGGAAACAATCCCAGCCTTAAGACTCATTATAATTATTAACACTCATTATTAACGCTCAATTTTTTATCTTGGGTAGGGTATTAGTACCATTTTGAAATTTTGGGCAAATTTACATACCAAATGATTGCATGTTCTGAGTGCCATCTGAGCACCAATCTCCTCACCCATGGCTACTAAAGCAATCCCTAGTACAGCCACACCCTGATGACTGCCGTCATCTGACTTCTCAGCTTCTTTCTTGTCTTTCTCCTTGTCCTTAGAATCTTTGTCTTTAGAATCTTTGTCCTTTTCTTCTTCATCCTTCTGTTCAAAGTGTTCACTACAGATGTGCAGCATTTCCTGAATTTTGAGGACATTTCCAGTCCCTGGTTTGAGGTAAAATGAGAATCTGAATTAGTTGACCAGTTTTATGACAAAAAGCAATGAGGACAGAATGCAGCAAAGGCTAGAGATGGATCTGTCAACAAATATTTCATTCTTGGCAAAATTGCCAGTACAGTATTTTGACAGGGCTAGTCAACCCCAAGAAATTAGGGGAGTGGACAAGTTCTGAAAGATAAAGTCACCAGTAGTGAAGGGGCCTTATGTTTTAAGTGAAATTATAGAGGAAATTATTACTAGTCAATCACAGCTAAATCCACCTCTAGAATTTTTAACCTACAGTTTACTTATTTGAGTAAATCCTGGGTAAAAGGATGTACACTAGGAGATCTGGGTCCCAAGAACACAGCTCAACTGCCTAGGCCAGGAAGCATTTTGATTTGGAATCCAATACTAACAGCAACAATCATAAACTGCTCTCAACTAAAAACACAAAAATTCCTGACAAGATATATGTACCGGTAGTTTACATGTATTCCTTACCAGCATATGCGCAAATTTCAACCAAGATGGAAGCCCACTTTCCAAGAGATTCCGGAACAACTTTCAAAGCTTCTAAAGTAGCTTCTGCTGCTTCTTGTTTCCCTATTTCAAAAAAAAAAAGAAACTCAGTAACCTTCACATTTGCCCTCAAAACTTTGCTTCTTGGGCAAATATTTTTTTTTAGAACATCCAATTTCTGTGGGGCAACTATACACACTGTAGGGGATCCCTCGACAGAAACACTCTATTGTTTATTAATCAATAAGAACGGAACAAAACATGCTGCCTGTTAATTAGTACAAGGAAGATAAAGTGAAGTTTACACCATGGTTTGATGTGGACATGAGATTATAATGTGAATGAAAACAAACATTTGTGCGGACTGAGATGTTAACTCTTATGTGGGAGTGCATACACTGTACACGTGATTATTGACTAGGATTATTGTGAGGATAACACAAACATTTTTATTTGAGGAGAGCCCCCACTTATAAGGTGAAACACTACCGTTTTAATGTCAAAGTATGAAGAGATAGGCATGTTGACTTTCTCCTTGATGGTTCAGGACGACAGAAAGAAAACCATTTGCTATGTAATATTGTTGATCAATTTACAATTTAAAAAAGTGGCAATCAGAAAGGAGAATGAATGAAACGATAAGTAAGAAACATAACTTACCTAAGAATGTTAAGCCAAGCCCCAAGGCTAAGTTACGAGCATTTGTTTCTTTGACTTCAGTCTCAGAACGTTCCATCATTGTTTGAAGTATGGTTGATGTCACTTCACCATTACATGTTCCTATGGCAACCAAACCACAGGCAATGCCTGCCATACCAATCACCTGCAAAACAAGATGTTTTGGAAGCACTTCAACTCAAGCTTCTAATGTCTACTTCATGCTCTTACCATACCCAACTCCACAATTGGCCAATGAAAAGCCATGTCTGCTGTCAAGGCATTAATATGAATAACAGCCGAGTTTGGTCAAGCCATGGTTCATACTTTGGCACGCCATAGTGGGCTAAATTGTCCATAGCAAGACCAAACAAGCATGACATTACCCTCTACTCTAAATCATTGAGAACATTGTTTTGTTATAAGTTAAGCCTACTGGTTGTACTCCAATAAAATTTGAATCTCATATCTTTCTAATTTTACTTATCTCTATTATCTTGATTTCTAACTTCTAACTAATGTCATAAATAGGTTCAAGTTCAAGTATCAGGAATCTCACCTCCAAATTTGACTTGGGGTCACCCAGAACAGGAAGTATGAGAGACAACACATCTTGTCTGTTGGAACCAGCATAAGCTAGACCAAGGCTAAAAATAGCAGATTCACACAGTTTAATTGATTAATATTAAACTTTTTATTCTAAATGTATTGCTTCTTAATTTTTTCTTCTGTATATAGCCAGCTGATCTGCCTTTATATTTGGTTGTTTAGTCAAGGGTCAAAGATAAGAAACTATTCTCAGCTGTTTCTTTTATTACGGTAAATTATGTTTTTGGACTGAAACCTCTATAGCTTCTTCAAATGTTTAGAAACTGGCAACCAAAAGGAGGGATTGCTTGCTACAAGAATAAATTAACACATTTGGTAAATAACTGCGGACCTTTCTCCAGATTGATTAAATGTGTACACATCTATTTATTGGAGATTTGAAATTGTAGTCACTTACCCCACCACAGAACCAAGCCTCATGATATTGTTGTTGTGCAGAACATAATCTGATAGCAAAGCAAGGGCGGGGTCGCATTCATTTCTCACTCCAGAGTTTACAATACCACAAGCCAACAAGGCACCGGCCTGTTAAAAAAGAGAAGCCAGGTCACAATGATTTGTGACGCAATGTATAAGGAAACCCATACTTATGATTGTCAAGGTCTGTGGCAACCTGTACTAATTAACAAAGTACAGACAAAGGGCTGTGACTAGTAATGGTGTGTGGTTGAAAAACAAGCTAAAGTCAGTACAAACACTGAAGACAAAACCATGCTTCTGTTTGGAATTAATGCTCATGTACATGACATTTACATGGACTCTTGCACAGTTGCACTTCCCACTATAGCTCTGTCACTAGTACACACACATGTACATTTATGTTTAGTCTCAAGTCCATGGCCCATCAGGATAGTGTACGTCATCGGTTTCTATAGCATAAAGGGACTAGCAAGTATTTCTGCTCTCCTGAATGAGATGCTAGATGTTAGCCCAACATTACTTTACCAGTAGCCATTTTATTTTAAGACCTTGGTGGAGGGATGTACTGTGAAAGCAGAGTATCTTACCCAAGTACACAATAAATTGACCTCCACTCCATCCTACATACATGTAGATGTAGGGGCTGAACTCAGACTGCGTCATCTGCAGTCCAGGCCCTGGTTGTTCAAAGGCTGGTTAATACAATCTACCAGATAAATCACTATCCAACAAAACACTTATCCATTGAAAACAAACACTGGATAGTGATTTATCCAGTAGATAGTGTTATCCACCTTTTGAACAACACATACCAGCCTGCTAATCACCAGGCCACACTTTTATATTACTGGCACTTTAATATTAAAGAAATTATATAAATGACAAATGGGCAAGTCTAAACTGTGAGAGCAATTCTTTTTTCTTTTTTTGAATTTTCTTGACATACTAATGACATCTGACTTTACCTTGATATAGTCTTCAGTTGAATATAAATATTTATCAATCTGGGTGAGTCCAGCATCAACATCCCACAACAAAATGAGCCCTAGTGATGCTGTTGTGCTCATCATACCTAAGATAAGAAATCCACACAATTGAAATTGATGAATGAAAATTTAGTATAACTTTTGTTACACTCTACAATTTGTTTCTTTGACTTCAGTCTCAGAATGACGGCTAGCCTGCTAGAGACTGCCAAAGTCTGCCTGCACTAACGTGTAGCCTTTTTATCAAAAACAATCCAGGTACATGAAAGGCCTTCCTGGTTTAAAACAAACAAAATGTTTTTCTAAGAGCTTAATTGTTTAATGGTTTTAAACTAAATAAAGAAGAGTCATCAATAATACGGTAATAGTAAAAATGACAATAACAATAGCAATGACGACAATGACAGTGATAATGATAATGATGTTAATAATTAAATAATAATAATAATAATAATAATAATAATAGACATACCGTGTTCCTTGTTCTTGTAAATCCATTTGTTGCCATCCTCTGTTAACAGCTTGTCCGCACCAAAGGCAGCGTTTACAAAAGAATTCACAAATGAGGAAGCTAAATTTTGTCTTGCAGAATCCAAAGCAACACCACTAGAAACACCTAATTAACAAACAATAATTATTAAATATAAGGTGTATAATTATATGTCTTAATGAAATACATGTACATTGGAGAGTCACAGCTCTAGTCAGTCAGACAGACAGACAGTCATTCAGTCAGTCAGTGTACTGGTTATCACATCTAATCAAATAATATGCACATGCACGACAAATACATGTACGATGAACAGATCAACTTCCATGCACTAGGAACTTGACCATGTACAAATGCGAAGTTTCTCTAATCATCTTGAATTTGTTTTCTGGGCTCCCAGAAAAAGTAAACTTTGAATGAAGTGCCTACCTTTGTTCTCAAGGTGTGTTTTGTAAATATCCTCAGGAACTTTAGGCTCCATGATATCCAACTACAACAAAGTGTTAGTGCTTTAATAAACATCTCACATTGTCATGTTATAAAATTCAATCTGTAAGTTGTACTTGACAAATTAGAAAACCAAGATTACAGGAGGCCAGATTAGAAGTAGCCTCCTACGTAGACGTTCTTACGGGTTCGTCACGCAATTATTCCTCCCCCATGAACATCGACGTTCGTGGGGCGTCGACGTTCGTGGGGCAGGAATGCGTGACGAACCCCTAAGAATGTCTGCATGGGAGGCTAGATTAGAAGGGGCTGGATGTAAAATAAGTTGTTTTTCCCTTGGATGTGAGGTTATTAGAAAGATTACTGACCAAAGTGGATGAGATTGGTTGAAAATGCACTTTATTCATTATTCTTGTCAATCCATTTCTCTCACTAGAATTAACACAGGATGTTAGCAGAAGACTCTGCCAGACCCAGTGTTACACTGTAGGAAACATGTTGTGCTAAATGTTGATATTTTACAGTCACTGATTTTCTTGTTTCAACTAAGAGTCTTCAGGAATGTTCCTCACCTCTCTAGCAAGACTAAGAAAGTTGTTGTTGAGATGTGCATTGGACATGATTTCTACTAGCTCATCATATTCGTCCATATTTTCATCAAGCTCTAGATAAATCTGTTGTCTGGCCAACATGAAAGCCATCTGTTTCTGAATTAATTTTTTCTCATCACTGCAATATGAGAAAAGAAAAAAAACAATGCACAAATCACTTTTCAATTAGGTTATTAAGTGTGCCACTTAATAAGGGGTCGCCACTGAATACATGTAGGTGGTTGTTTAATGGAGGTTTGACTGCATAATTATGTGTTTAGAAAAAACCATGAAATGATTGGTTTAAAATTGTGTGTTCTTTAACTCAATAGAAACAGAGAACTAGATCAAGCCGAGGAAAGAGTTACATTTTGATAATCGAAGTAATAATCAATGTAAACAAGTTGTTTTCTTTTTTTTGTCGCAGAATTTTCTAAAAGAACTTTAAAACTTGTGTTTCTATCAAGTTATAGAAACACTTGTAAAAGTATGGGAGAGATCAAAAAAGCTTTGGACACAGTTGCCTGTCAGCTTGTGTTCCTACAGAATTTTCTGTTCTCCCAAACTTCTACTTGAATGTGTTTCTATCAGATTATACATGAAGGTAACCTGGAATTTCCAGAGGTTTTAAATAAAAATAAACCTAATAGTATTGTGGTAGAATACCCTCTTCATGGCATGGAATGCTAGACTCTAAAAATTTAACTTATTCGTTACTTCTTTGATTACACTCTACCTTCCAGTGCAAGAAATAAATATGTCCTTGATGAGCTCAACATCATTTAAATGGATGGCCAACTTCATGGCTTCTGGTTGATGATCAAACTTTCTAAATATATTCAGGGCAGTCTTCAACAGCATGCTATCCTCTGGTTCAGGAACATAACTCACACAGCTATACAAAGAGAACCATCGAAGGCAAGTCAAATGCTAGTGCATAACAACCTTCTTTTTCATGACTAGGCCTGGTGCTACCTATGAAGGCCCCAATCAATGTGGCCTACAATGTACAAGTATATTATACAATGTACTTTCTGTGGTCCATGTATCCAGTAAATGTACCCATTTTCATCATCATATATCTTAAAGGCGGATTTAAGTTATCTTGGCAACCAAAACAGCACCCTTACTCCAGCCCGTGGTCAAGCCTTAGCTACTTGATTCTCAATCCAGTACACTAGCAATGTTTTTAGTAAAATGTTTTCACATTATTTTACTAAACAGCAAAAGCACAAAATAAGAATGTAATTAATACAGAACAGGAGAAATCCAAGTGAGGGAAATGAAAGGCAATTTAGAAATACTTGAGAAGTACATACAGGTACATGTATAATCCTTCATGCATAATTCCTCACGTTTGAATAAGAAGTACATTTTCTTTACAAATACACTGTAGAGATATGTGGTAAGTTATCACAAACCTAAATTTCAAGAACAATGGGAAAATAAAAGCCACTGACCTTGTGAGATAAAGACACACTCTCTGAAAGCTGTTGTTGTCAACATATTGTTCCAGTAACTCTAATTGTTCAATCTCCATCAATAGATCACATGCTTCTGTTTCTGCATTGTGCTGCATGTTGTATGGAATGATCTCTTTTGCAAGAGCCACTAAGTCATCAGCTCCCTCTCCTTTGTCTGATCTGTCACTATATTCTCCACGAATTTCTTCCGCCAAGTGTCTGTATATTATAACATAAACCTTAATATTATTTAATAATTATTACAAACACAAAACAATGATCCAAGCTTAAACAAGGCATTTTGCTCAATGCATATACTTTATTTAATAAATTAAACATACACTATGCACACTCAGATATTTTGGGAGTTGAATAGCAAAGAGCAAAATGGCTGTGCATATTATATGTTAAACCATCACATTAGGGATCTAATAATATAAAAAAGTTTTAGTGTAACACCAGTGCAAAAAGTAGAACACCAGTGCAAATCACACATCATAATTCTAGATTATGATTTGCTGAGAGACAAAATGAACTTTCCTAATGCAATGATGTCACATAAAATGATGACAAAAATTTTGTTCAGAAATGTCATAATATTTATATATTCAACATGGCCTATTAGTGTACATGAACTTGATTATAAATAATTATCAAAAACTAACCCACACACAAAAAAACTTGAATGTTTGTTATGGAACACATTAAAAAAGTTGAACTAAAAAAACTGTTTCTTAATTGTCTAAATCACTGAATTTGAACAAGATATAATACAAATATTTTTAATTCACTTGATTAGACAAAAAAACACACAAAATTATTGTCAGAAAAACAAATTAAATAGTATCAGGTCTACGATTTTATGTGAGCACCAAAACAGAGGATCGTTTTAAACACTTAAAAAGACACTGACCTGACATATTCATGACCCCATGATTCAAGCTCTTCTTTAGATCCCAGCATTCTGAATTTCAGACACTCACGGCCTTCACTGATTGTCATGCCAAGAACTGATATAATATCTGCTAAGAATCTCTAGAATTCAAAGAGGAAAATATATTTTCAGTATTGAATATACAGGAATATGTTCTCTACATTGCAGATATCAAGCCCTGTCCAATCCATAGACAATCAAAGAAGTTAGAAATGACAGCACAAGGGAAAATTGCATGTATTTCCATATTCTATTCTGATGGAAACAATTGTATTAGCTGTCTGAACACCAGTCTCTAGTCACAACTAAATAGTACATACCACATGATAGAAAACATACAAAACACAAGCAACAATTGGGAGAAAGAGAAATGCACAAGAGCTTGCAGGCAAAGGAAGAAGGTAAGGGATTATTACCATTAAACTTATACTTAACTCCAAGTAAAAGTTCAGACTGTTATTAGCCATCAATAAAATCCCCTAAATTTGACTCAAGTTTCAAAAGTTCTTAAAAATAGATGTTTGGAGGTAATTTATTATATAATTTATGTTTTTATGCTAAAAAAACTCTGGAAATTATTACAAGGAGACTTACATATATGTTGTGGTTTAAATTTATCTTTGGTTTAAAATTTTTTAAACCAGTTTGATTTTGACTTCTCTTTATTTCAGATTGTGATAATGAATACGAGACAATGAAAAATCAAAATCAAACAGGTTTTAAAAATTTTAAACCAAAGATAAATTTCAACCACAACGTATACATGTATTAGAGGAATTAACACTATTGAATAGTTATGAAATAACTTACTTTATTTTCACCATCTCCCCACTTGTCATAAATGTCTTTCAGAGTAGAGAAGTGTGGTCTTAGGTATTTCAAAGGTTTTGGAACTGATGTCATTGAGCTTGTACTGGCTCTGATTTGTGATCTCAAAGCCTCCAGTGCTGGCTTGTGCAATGAAACATTAGACTCCTAAATAAATGTAAAAAATGCATGGATTAATTAAATACAAAATATAAGATTCATTTGTAGGTTTCTTGAAGGATGATTTAGACAATACAATCATTAGACAGATTGTCCAGTTTGCTATCCACTGCATTGTTTGTACACAATGAAAGCACTGCAGATATTAGTGGCTGGGGTCAAATTTTTACAGGCGGCATTCTTGTTCACATAAGCAGATGTGTAACATAAAAAAGCAGCCCAAGAAGGCTCAAGATGAGTCATCACACAAGGTTTTGCTAAGTGAAAAGTTTTGCTCTAGGATAAGAAATAATAATTAATTAATGACTTGTTGGAGCTCTAGAGTAATAACTTTTCACTATAATAGTAATGATAGATATTTCTGTTACTTTAATCTGCCATATTTGTGTCCCTCGGAGGGAGGGACACAAACATGGCCGTCTTCATACAAATTTCTATAAATGTGGGTTAAACATTTCTCCAAAGACAGCACAAATGAAAAACCGCACAACCTCAATCTCGACAAGGTTGTTTCTATTACAATCATCTATCACGCCCCAGATTTTTGAGTTAATTTATTGAATGGTTAACTATTTTTTTTGATGATGTGACAGTGCAAATCAGCAATGCAATTAGTTAAAACAATTAGTTTTCCGTAATTGGAGCTGACTTAAGTAAAGCTTAAGAATGTACGTCATTTAGTCCCTGAGTCAATTAGTGGGTAGTGTGGTAGGACTTGAGCTTGGAGGCTGATCGACTTTCAAAATGCAAAAAAAAAAAAAACTAACAAAAATATCAGCAAGGCAGTCTGCATTTATTTTAATAACTTTAGTTATATTGAACCTTACAATTGGGAGTTTTCAGATTTCAATTCAATGAAAGCTCTTAAAATTTATGAAAATAATAGTATGTTACTACAATTTAAACGGCAACATGCCTTTTCGAATGCACCTTTTTTCGGGACTCCACAATTGCAATGCAATGTGGGCCAAGTCAAAGCTTGAAACTTCATTATGATAAGTTCTTAAAATTTAAGAATTCATAGCGACTTACCGACAATCTTTCAACAAGCATTGTCAACTCCTCTTGCAATTGTCTGTCCTCCTCACTCTGTAGAAATTCATAAAAAAATCAGTCTTAAAAGTTGTCGCTGTCACAATGCAAGAAAGTTGTTGAGTCATGTCGGTGTTTTCTGGATTCCTTCGTTCTCCCTAAAATGTCGACAAAAACGATAACACATGATGCAAATCAGGCAGTTACCATCTCTTTTTCTTCTTCCTTTTTCGTCTCATCTTTAGATTTTGTCTCCTCTTTCTTGTCTGACGCTGTTTCTTTCTCTTTCTTCTGTTCGGCAACCGGCGCCATGTTGGAATCAATGAGGTCTGAGGTTTGCACAGACTCTTGGGTCTCTTTCCCAGCTCTCCAGCTCTGTTCTTTTGACATTAGGGCTCATGCCTTCACGCGGTCATAAATTTCAAATCA
>OMLO01004327.1_pt1 | contig 11856 bp, 7 predicted proteins | sample 1674811 | NCBI WGS metagenome assembly OMLO01 (sample SAMN06265003, study PRJEB25207) | coral metagenome | isolation source: Coral host | place: Mexico:La Bocana,Puerto Morelos, Mexico | collected 2008-11-13 | reverse complement strand
AGGCTGACCACCATCACCTCCATCATCAGGAATAGCTTCTTGAGCTTGGTGAAGCTTTTGATGATGCTGCTGGGTTTCATCAAACCCAAAGCTCACAGTCAGAGTTCGAGCATTTGCCACTGCACCCGCCTGGTTCTCTTCATGAGCACCAAATACCATGTCGTCGATTGCCCTGACAGGTCTCAAGGCACATTGGCCAAACAACATACCAAAGTACAAGATGGTTGGTCACAGGTCGTATGTTGGGGTAGAACTGCCCAAAACTGACTTGGAAAATTGAAACTGCACCATGCCCACATGAGACCACTAGAGGCTTGGGCTAGGGGCTTGGGTGAAGGGGAAGCTGCTTGCTGTGTGGGAAGGTGAATGCTGGTGGTCAAATGCTGCAGGCTTGCAATTGTGATGTTTCTCAAAACCTAATCTGTGGACATTCTAAGGGCCCCCGGTTGGGACTTTCCCGCCCATTTTCATTCGCTCCAGCATCTAGGGGGCAAGTGGATTCAAAATGAATGAAACCGGCTTGGCTATCTATTTTCCTAATCTATCACTCTATCGCTATCACCTTATCCCTTACCCTATTCCTACTCTACTCATTACTTTCCTGCATTCTGCTGCACCTGCTTTTCTATAGCCCCTACTTTCCTTGGCCCCTACTTTCCTAGTCTATGGCACTCTACCGCCCCTGCTTTCCTATTCTACCGCCCCTACTTTCCTAGTCTATCGCCCCTCTTTCCTACTCTAATGCCCCTACTTTCCTAGTACTGTCCCCTGCCTACTTTCCTGGTCTATGGCCACCACTTTCCCACTCAAGTTTCTACTTTCCTACAATCTACCACGATTACTTTCCTAGTCTACCGCCCCTCCTTTCCTACAGTCTACCGCCCCCTACTTTCCTACAGTCTACCGCCCCTACTTTCCTACTCTATCGCCCCTCTTTCCTAGTCTAATGCCCCTACTTTCCTAGTACTGTCCCCTGTCTACTTTCCTGGTCTATGGCCACCACTTTCCCACTCAAGTTTCTACTTTCCTACAATCTACCAGGATTACTTTCCTAGTCTACCGCCCATCCTTTCCTACAGTCTACCCTACTTTCCTAGTCTGCCGTCCTTTACTTACCATGATTATTTTCCTAGTCTACCGCCCCTACTTTCCTACTCTACCGCCCCTACTTTCCTATTCTACCGCCCCTACTTTCCTAGTCTATCGCCCCTCTTTCCTACTCTAGTGCCCCTACTTTCCTAGTACTGTCCCCTGCCACCACTTTCCCACTCAAGTTTCTACTTTCCTACAATCTACCAGGATTACTTTCCTAGTCTACCGCCCCTCCTTTCCTACAGTCTACCCGCCCCCCTACTTTCCTACAGTCTACCCTACTTTCCTAGTCTGCCGTCCTTTACTTACCATGATTATTTTCCTAGTCTAATGCTCTACTTTCCTACAGTCTACCGCCCCTACTTTCCTACTCTACCGCCCCTACTTTCCTATTCTACCGCCCCTACTTTCCTACTCTATCGCCCCTCTTTCCTAGTCTAATGTCCCTACTTTCCTAGTCTACCGCCCCTACTTTCCTAGACTACCGTCCCTACTTTCCTAGACTACCGCTCCAACTTTCCTAGTCTACTGCCCTTTCCTACAGGCTACCGACCCTCACTGTCCTAGTCTACCCTACTGTCCTAGCCCACTGCCCCTACTTAGTGTCCAATGCAGCAGCAGCCATACGATCCAAAATATAATGAAACTTGATCCAGAAAGCACGTGATGTTGCACAGCCAATCCGACCCTGATCCGACCACAAAAATACAAATACTTTGCCTGCCACCAAAACTAGCATTCCAGCCTTTACTGAACACTCCTCCTCTCTTCCTTACCCCTCTCTAGTCTTCTCTATTCTCTCTACTTTTGTCTTCTCTGCTCTTCCCTTCTGCGCTCTGCTTTTGTCTTCTCTCCTCTCTATTCTACTGTCTCTGCTCTTCGCTACTCCTTGCTCCTCTCCCCTTCTCTACTCTACTCTACTTTCTCTAGTCTTCTCCACTATTCTCTGCTCTACTCTACTTTTCTCTTCCTCTTCTCTACTTTTCATTCTTTACTCCTCTCTAGTCTTCGCTACTCTACTCTTCGCCACTCTTCTCAACTTTCTCTACTCTTCTCTACCCTTTTCCCTTTGACAAATGGGAAATTTAATCAACCAATACTACAGCTAGACTTGGCGGCTATATTGATATCAAAAGCAATATCATATCAGAATCAGAATATAAATATTCAAATATCACATATCATGTGACTATGTCACTCTTAATATAATTATGACTTTTATGTGACCCAATATAATAACATGTCACACGTCAATGTCAGTATGTTGTCCTCATATGTCCATATGCGCCTCTGTTGAGCCTCCATGAAAAAAGTGCAGACTGGGAGAATAGGTCGATTGTCTGGGGCCCTTTTCTTTCCACCAACGAACTGGGTGGCAAACTTGTGCAGTTTGCTGAATACCGTAGAAAGCCACCCTTCAGCTGACAATGGCTTCTTGCCACCTTAAGAAAATGAAAGGGGGGGTGGTGCCTCGCTGGTACAAAATCATCCTGCTGGCCCTACCTTTTCACAACTCCAAAAAACTATTCAGTATGCAGTATTCGGTATACGGTATACGATTCATGTCATTTATTAAGTTCCCCATTCCCCGTTTGCAGGTAAAGTGGCCAATGCCACGCTCAGAACGATCAATGACGTCAATGCCATCAACTACATCTACTGCTTCGCGTTGGGCAGCTTCTTCTGCATTTCTCTTGCGCTTCCAATTTGAGGAAATACGTCCAAGTCTATCTCGCTGTGGCTTTGACTCCATGGCAGAAACGAAATGCTTGTACTGGTTTCCGCTTGACTATCAAAGTGTAAAATATAAAAAAATAATTGAAAAAGCATAATACAATGAAGCTAGACACTGGAACTATGTCTCCGCAACTCTGTAAATTTAAATGACTATCTCAAGTCAAAGTACAGTAGTGGTGCAATACCAGTACCTGTTTTTTTGCGAAGCCCATGGATTGATTTCCTGACTCATGATGCAATGCTGTGCAATCCAAAATCTTGACCACTACCAAAGTCAATTGAGCCAGTGCAGTGCTACCCATGCGTCCCCTTGTGTTTAAAAAGAGGTGCCAGTATATCTTCCTTGGTGTTCCATTGATGGCTTTGTCTAGCTCAAAGAATTGTGAAACCCAAGTCAAGTGAGTTTGATGAAATGGCTTCAAACCACTAACCACCAAACCCAAACACTAAAGCAAACTAATCATTGACTCATCATTGACTGATTGTATCACGGTATCATTGTTTGGGGGTTTGAGCAAGTCTGAAGGATCAATAGTCAATTGCCAATAGTAGTCGTTGTTGGCCTGTCTACAAAAAAAACACGCTCATGGCCCCAATGCCCACACTCCAAGCACCATCTCACTGCAAGAATGCAATGTTCGGATTTGGAAGAAACAATGTATTCAAGGCATGATGATTTTTCAAGAATGATGCCCTATCAGTACCTAATTAAAGCTATTAGTTGATACACCACGCATATTTATAAGTTAATTATAAATATGGCGCGCATTATTATTACCTTTTTGTCTGCTTGAGTAATTGGTTGGGGAGATTCGTTGAATATGTGTGATGTTCCTTTGGAATTCACACCAACCACTTTCACATATCTTCATGTGAGGATATCTTGATTTTCCCCATTCCAATTATAAGAGATTCTCACTTCCCAACATGTGCTCTGATGTAATCATGCAAACCGGATGATCGCGAATGAAATGTTTCAGCTCATCGAACTTGCCTCGTGAAGGACCGTCAGCAATATTGCTTGCACTTGGAACTCTTGTAAACCAGCCAATGACTGGAGCCAGCTCGTCATGTTCCTCCATCTTCAAAAGCAACGTTCGCCATGAAAGATCTTTTGCATTCCCTTTTATGCAAGCACTCATGACACCACCATGATCAATGAAAAATATGCATCGCTTGTTGTCAATGTAATTTGACCACACCAACCTTGCAATCACAACTGCATACAATTCAGTCTGGCCTATCAAATGTCGCTTTCCTGTCTTAGCCCATTTTTCAACCAAGCTCCGCGGAAGAATGCAACCAAAAGCTCTGCAGTGATATTGAAGGCCATCATGATAGTATATGACTCCTCCTATGGAAGCCGTGCCCACCAGACCGTCAGAGTCACCACCCGGCTCGTAAGCACCGTCAGTGAAAACCAGCGTAGGCAATGTCTCACTCGATGTGGTGATGCAACGAGGCTTGGAATGATTCAGCCTTTTCTGCAAGAAAGAAAACATCTGCACCTGTTCGTCCTCAAGCTCGACACTTCGAACATTCATGTTTTCCAGCTTGCGAAGAAACTTCAAGGCCAAACCACCAGCCCTTCCGAGTATCTGAGATTCTGCAAACTGTAAACGGCCAAACAGTGAAGGAATCTGCATAGGATTGATACGACGACTGTGGATGATCTCTCCCAGAGCTTTCGACAGATCTTTCTTACGTTCAAGCTTGTTGCAAACTCGGACCTCATCCAAAAGTTCATCTGAAAGATCCACAGTCACGCCCAACAAATCTGCTGTCATCGAAAAATCCACATCTTTGTCTTCTGCAACTTGCACCCCCAGAAATTTCGCTATCGCTCTCAGTGTTCCCGAAGTGTTTGAAGTAAGGTTACTCAATTCGACGATGGGATAGTCATCAAAGTAATTGCAAGCGACTACACCACATTCCAAGAAAACCGCCCTGAGAAAACGTGCGAAGCGATTGAAGTGCAGGACAGAGGCGACCGCTCCGAATGGCAACGTCTTGCAAGCAAATCCATATACTTGCCCATCGTCCGGGCACTTCAAGCAAATGACCGACTTACGAGATTCCAGCTCATTAAGCGCCAGCTGCTTGTAAGCAGATTTCAGGTCCAAGGTCTTTATCATAGGACGTGGTTGTCTGCCACCTTGAAACCAATCTTTGTGAACATGACCCGCAAGTTCACTGCCATCCGACAGTTTGAAGCTGAATGTACCTGATTTGATGGCACGCATCATAGCAACCGAGATCCAAACAGTTTCATCTAATGCCCGCAAATCCACCTTTTCCAATGAGCCAAAGCTTCCATTCACACCATTTTCGCTAAAATCATCTATAGGTCGCCACTTGTCTTTTTGGAAAACAGCGAACCTCCTCACCGGCAGCCAATCCCCCTCGTACAAGAGGTTGATATCATTGAAAGTAAGAGGTCCTTTCAACCAACCTTTTTCCTGCGCCTCCGCGAGCGTGATCTCCCACAGAGGTGCCGAGAATTCTTGAAGCGGCTCTGCCTGTATCTTTCCCCACAAGGCCGGTCGGACAAACTTTCCTCTGGCCATCAATTCGTCCTCGTCGTATTGTGGGGGTTTGCAATCACTTTCAAAAATTCCAGATCTAGGCTGAACTCCAGTGAGTTTGAAGCCCTGCACCAATTCGTCAAACAATGTCTTGTCTGGCCAGTTGAGCTCCTTCGCAATGTATCGCATCAGGCTAATGCTCTTCCCACGCAACACAGACCTGCACCCCGAAGTCATGTTTTCAAACAATGCCTCATCTTCCGTCTTCAGTTCAAAGGCTTTCTTTCTCCATCTTTGCAAAGTGGTCAGCCGTTTCCGCATGATATCCAAAGGGGAGCTACTGAGGTGTTCAGATAAACGTTTGAGGATATCGTCTGGTACACCAATGCAACTATCGAAAGGGTGCTGCAACGATAAAGCCTCCTGCACAAATTGAGTTGACGATCTGTATATCCCAAAAATGTACTTCTGCTTTTGTTGCTGTTCACACTCTTCCCCTTTTGTTGTAGAAGAACGCAACATCTTTGCTCCAAGTGGAATATTGTGAAAAACTCTTTCCAGCTGTCTTTTGTCATTGAGAACAGGCTCTGATTGTGATACCACACTACGTGTCTCCAAAAATTCCGGTATTAATGTAGGAAATTTTGAAATTTTAGGCTGTGATCCAACTGAAGCTCTTACTTTATGCAAAGCTGAAATAGGCATCTTGAAGATTTGTAAACCCAAACGCAATGCTTTCATCTCCAGAAGTGTTCCAAAACGTTGGCAAAGCTGTACGGGGTATGCAGCTTCTTTAGAAGTTGCGAAGGACCATGAATCACAATCTCGTATCAAGCCCCACGATTCGTGAGGGTGATCCCCTTGACATGTTGCTTCCAAGCCTGTGAGTTCCACAACACTGGTCAAGAATGCCGTGAGTTTCTTTCGCGTGCTCCCGTGACAACATGCGTGGAAAAAGACCCAGAAACCAAATTGTTGCAACTGTATGAACATATCTATCATCCATATGTATGAGTTCCCAGGATTTTCAACGCTCCATCCTATGGATTTTGAATGCAGCCACAAGCAAAACAAGGCCATGTTGACATAAATGGCGTTCGCGCTCTGTACTCTATCTTTGTTGACGCCTTGCAGCCACGGAAAACCCAATGGATACTGTTCTGACCTTAGTTGAGGAGGTCCGTGATGTCCTTCACCCATAGGAATTTCCCTTGCCTTCGAGGCTGTGCCACAAGGTGGAGCCCCGTGGAAATGAAACATACGTCGTGACATCGCGATTTTTGCCAAGAAATCCCATGAATGTCTCTTCCTCAAGTCCAAGTTTATGATATGCAAATGTGAAGAATTTCGCTGTTTACCAAAATCAATGGGCAAAACTTCAAAGCCAACATCTTTCAACACTGATGACAATGTAGCTGTACCTGCACATGCCTCGATCACCAACAATGATGTTTCATCCAATTGCAGCCCCATACTGTGTGTAGAAGCCTGCGACTGTTCAACTCCAAAATTAAATTCTGAATTCGTTGCAGCTTCTTGCTGCACCCCAGTCGATGCATTCCCATGTTGCATGGTATGTTCGACCGCCTTCCCATCTTTCAAGTGAAAACTTTTCAGCTTCTTCGAAGATGAACTTGATTGATGCCCTGCTTCAGACATCTGTTTACTGAAAGTGCCGTTGTCTTCAACAGCCGGCTCGTGTGATACATCTTGTATCGTGCCTTCGTTGTGATTTCCAGTTTCGATGGCATCACAAATTCTCTTGTCATGCAATTTTCCATCTGAGGAGCTGACACAGGATAGTCAAGACTTCTTGACTGATCCAAAGCTTGGGCAATCAACTGCTGGGTGATGTTTGCCACAACGAGGTACTGCGCAAATATGAAAACCTTTGCTGCACCTTCCTGATTTGACTTCTTCATTGCATGTCTTCAAATTGAACCCATAGCAAATTGGAGATCCAGAATTTGTATGAGAACGGCAACCCACAAGATCTGAAGGCATTCGTGATGCCTTGCCTCCCTTCTTGCCTTTTCCCTTGCCACCACCTCCTTTGACTCTTGCATACGGCTCGCCTCCAGAATCACGAACCACTGAAGCCTCTTTGGCTTTCGGCAATGGCTGCAACATGCAAGTCACCTCATTCAGGTACATCACCACTTCAATGATGTCGTCCAAGGGCCTGCCGGCAACCGTGCTTTGGATTCCTGAACGAGTTCGGTCTGCAAGCTCAATGAACAACTTCTGATCAGCAAGCATGATTTGTCTCATACTTGGGGATGAGTATCCAGGTGGCGGCTCATCTGTTCTACATTTCACAAGCTTATCAACCCAAGACTGCATCTTTGTATATGACACCAAATTTGCCTGATCCATGGCCAATGACCGACGTGTCAAAGCCTGCAACATCAAAATGTCACTGCTTGTGTCGGCCTTCTCATCTGGTGACTTGTTTTCTATCTTAAGCTTTCCAGTTCCTTGGTCGACTGCAAAAGAAGTGATTTTCTTTCCTTCAGCTTGCATCTCTTGGTCCTTGGAAACATACTTTTCCCATTCGATGAAACGCAAGCGATTGTCCTCATACATTGAGCAAAAAGCATCCACTAGCGTGTCACCAGGTTCTGTGGCACCTTTTATCGACACACCTGTCAGCCGAGCAACTTGTTTGATATACCTGTCATGACGCTCAGGTTGACTAAGTTTTCTGATCGTTGTTTCTTCAACTCTTTCAACGTTTTGACGCATCTCTGCAGTCACAGATGCGTAAGCCTCGTTAAAGACTCTTCGCATATTGGCCTTCTCTCCAATTGACGGATCACGAGCTAAAATATCTTTGAATGCATCAATGAGTGGTGATTCATCATTTGCACCAGGACTATAGCTACTCATGAACGCAAGCTGAGATAAGCACGTGATACCAGCGGCGATGAACTTGTCTTTCACGTCATCTGAAAAACCTGCCGCTTTGAGTCTTGCCTCAAGAACTGCCTGGCTTTCGATAAAAGATGCCATTGCAGCACTGATGCTATCTTGAGTCTTGAAAACTTGCCGAAGAAACAACTTGAAACAACACTTTAGGCTCTTCACTTCAACGGATTCTGCAAATCAATTGATGTGAACGGTCCAGAATGAAAAACGACAAATGATGAATGCGTGCAGCACATGACATAACTCCATGATGACATCTTTGTCATGACATGCGACATGCATTGAAAAACGGCTTTCTCTAAGTGCAGCACCCCTGAGATTTTCCACGACGTTTTGAAGTCTGCTTAGCAGTTTTTGCATGTTTCTGCAAAGTCTTCAAACACTGTGCACACATGGGATGAAACACTTTTGGTTTTTCACTCAACTTGAAATAAACCTGATTGAGTTCACGACCACACATGAACTTCTCGGCATATTCGTCCGCAGCAACATGCAGCATACGAGATATTGAATGACGCACAAATACCACTGCTGTTTGTGAGTCCAGGCCAACCACGGGATTCCATCTTCCTATAACAGAATCTATTGCACTCTCCGTTGCATCATGTTCCGGTTCAGATTCGTCTTCACTTTCTTCACTTGTAGAAACAATGTCGTCAACTGCCGTCTCACCATCCTCTGCCAGATCGACATCGACTATCCGTTCCCCAAGCGGGCCCAGTTGTTCACCAGCCTTCGTCAATCCAGCATCAGCCAAAACGTTTCCTGTTGAAATTTCGACTGTTGGCTTCAACCTTGTAATCAGCATTCCAGATTTCGTTGCATCGGGCCTGAACGACCCTTCCGAAACTTCACAGATAACGCCGATCATAGTTCTCAAAGGTGCAGACATGTTGTCTCTGCCGTAGACAACTTCCGTTCCATCCACAGCTTTTGCGTGATAGCCTAAAGCAGCCCTCACCTCGCGAGGTATACCTCTCTTGGCTAACCATGATAAAACTGTGGCCTTAAGGCTGTGTGTACCATACGACATCAAAACTCCACGTTCTGTTCCACCTTTCAGCAACAAATGTCGCAGCCATGCTGTGCTCGCCTCCGCACTGAGAGGTAAAGTGTTCCACCCTCCTGAACGATCAGGTGATGGAAGAAGTGGCAGCCCATAGCCTCGAGGAAGATTTGCAATTCTCATGTTCTCGAACCATTTCACTGCCCAGCTATCTGTTTGTATCAAACCACGAATCGGAGCAGACATGGGTAAGTATCGAGTCTTGCGTTCAAGGCTGTACGAAGTTTTTGACCTCGTGACTGAAGCTTCAACAAAACCTTCCATGCCATCATCACCATCATCAACCTCCAGTTGAATGAGTCCTGAAGATTGTGCATCGCTATGACGTGCCCTTGCATAAATCATATATAAAAAGAAACCACTTGCAACCCTCTCTTCGATGGATGCCTCGACGTCACCAATGCAAATCTTCTCCAAGCCGATGACTTGCTTAACTGACAACGGTTTCTTTTGTTTCAACTTGCGTTTCAAAAGATATTGACGACTTGCACAACCAGTGATACGTCTACTATCTATGCAAGGCTTTGCAGACCGACAATCCAGAATATAATGCATGAATGCAACCGATCCAACAAAACTCTTTGGGAATGTAGGTGCAAAAGGCTGTGCACTGTCACTGAGAAATTCATAGACCTCGCTTTCACGGAAAGGGATCCCCTGATAGCCACGTCCCTTCGCCCACGTCAGATATCTGAGAATAGGATTGGCACGTGTATGCAATGTCAATGTAGATTTCAATGCAAATACATCACTGAAATACTGCGAAAAATTTGGGCTCCTGTTTGCAAGTCTCATTTGTCTAAATTGAGCACCCACTTGAAAATCAAGCAAACTTGTAATGAGAATCTTCTGCCACTTGACAAATGCAGCCCTACGATCATAGTCCAGTTTTTCCATCCAAGTCTGTCTAGATGTTCTTGCAAACTTCGATCTAAACTTCTTGAAATAAGACTGCACTTTCTCAAATTCTTTTTGATCAAATTGTTGTTCAAAACGCTTCACTGATAACTCAGATGCTGACCCAACGCCACCATCAGTGATGGCTGGAGGACACGCAGGAAAAATTGCTGTTCTTTTCAAGAAACCACGCTCCCAAGGCTGAACGAACCGTGACTTAGTCACTTTCAACCTAGCAAACTCCAAGTGTCCATGGTAAGCATCCAACTGATCTTGATTCATACCCCCATTTCACAAAGCACATGTAAAATCGAAGGGGTCCCTCCCAACCCACCCTTGATACTTGGAAGATGTCACACGAAGTATATATAATTAAACATGCACAACAAATACACTTCTTGATTTGTGCGTGACTCGGACATGTACACTTCTCGTTTTGTGCAACTGTCAAAAACGAACGACACGGCTGAAGCAAGTTGGCTAAACTGCCAATATATTTTTACTCATATAAAAATGACGCACGCGTATAGAAAATTTTATCAAGATAAAATTTTTCAAATTCAACATATAGCTATAAAGCCATATGATGTTTCACATCAGAAGAGGCCTCAAATTTTCTTCGTTGGAAATAAAGTTTTCATCGCTTCGCGAGTTACAACATGATTGTCTAGCATCCCATAATGCCCTATCATAAATCGACTGCTCAACTGCACTATCTGTTTCAGAAAAAGCATGAGTCAGTTGAAGGGGTGATGACAACCCATCGGAAACTCCAGAAACTAATTTGTCAATGTCTTCTTCATCTGGTAATTCCAAGTCAGGCACCTCCTGATCCTCAGGTTTGTCCACGCCAGCTGGAAATTCATCATCTGTCACTTCCATGGCATACCCCCCGTACCCAAAAAGTTTTTCCGACAAAAGCTTCAAATTAATGAAGCACCCACCACACCCACCCGATCCACTGGTGAATATGCATACATATACACATCTTAGTGGGAACCAAGTGACAAGCATGCAGACATGACTGACACAACACATGCACAGGAAAAACGAGTACAAGCAAACTTGCAACTCAACATAAAAAACAAACGTCACAGACACCAAGCACACTTGAGTATCAAAGTTTGTTGAGAAACTCTAAAGAAACGACGCGCAGTTGTCAAACTTCCTTGACTTGAAACTTCCCAGGCTGAGTTTCAATTTTCAACTTCCGACATAAGGAACTATCAGCTACGCCGAGCGTCCACATCTGAAACAAAAGTGTTAAACGGTTCATAGAGATCAAGTTTACTCTTTGCAACCATGCAAACGTGAAAATGGCAATGAGAGATCATGTTAGCTCCCATCTGCCCTTGCCTCATTTTTTTCACAAGCCATCCACTGAAAACCTGAGATCCTTTCTCGCACTGAAGTCTGTTCTCAGGGCATTGCATTGCTTGAAGAGGCAACATCAATCGGTTCTGCCATTGTCAAATACTTTCTGACACGATATCTGTGGCCAACGAAAGTGTAATAGGTCCAATCACCATCCACATCATATTGCACAGCCTCATCCGGAAGCTCCTCAAATTCGATGGTGTAGACAATCTGTCCATTGATAATGACATAGGC